>Ga0068855_100000012_pt1 | contig 237166 bp, 183 predicted proteins | sample KBSCornC52_FD_66592 | JGI IMG/M metagenome (GOLD analysis project Ga0068855, IMG submission 66592) | Corn rhizosphere microbial communities from Kellogg Biological Station, Michigan, USA - KBS Corn C5-2 | ecosystem: Host-associated > Plants > Roots > Rhizosphere > Soil ...
GTTCGCAGTTTTCGGTTCGCGGTTTTCGGTTCGCGGTTTTCGGTTCGCAGTTTTCGGTTCGCGGTTTTCGCTTCGCGACGTTCGGGCGGCCGATGCGGCCCGGTGCCGATACGTGAGATTCTGCAAGCGAGCTGCATTCTTGGCAGCCCCAGCGTCAATAGGCTCCTTCGCGACGAACCGGTGGCCTCTTGCGCGGGCGGCGCGTAGCGTCGGCGGTCTGGATCGTGGACGGTTGGCGGGCGCGGCGTTCGCTGGCTTGGGTTGGCTGGTTGGTAGCGGGGGTTGTGACGATGCAACGAGGCCGCCCGTCAACGGCCTCGCTGCTGGACTCTTGCCTCACGAGGGCTGCTGGCGTGCTAGCGTCGTGACGAGATGTCGAGGCATTGGGGTGTCGTCGTTGGCGCCGCGCTGCTGGTGGGGCCGCTGGCGTGCGGCGGCGCGACGGAAGCAACGAAGGGGGACGAGGGCGCGGCGGGGAGCAGCTCGGTGGCGTCGGGAGGCGGGGGGAGCGGGCCGGGTGCGGGCAGCGGGGGTAGTGGTGGGGCGGCGCTGCCGGATGAAGCGGCGCGGGGCGGAGATTGGGGGGCTGGCATCCTGCCGGAGGCGCTCGAGGGCTGTCGGGGGCCCAGCGATGTTGGTTGTGAGTTCTGTTATTTGGCGACGGGCGACCAAGGCAGCTGTACGCGGGAGAGCGGCGGCGATCGCGAATACGTGGACTATGTGGGGCTGGGTGAGGCTTGTCCCGCCGATGGTCCGCGTTGCGCGCGCTGCAGCTACGAGGCGGAACGGAGCTTGCGCGCGCTGGGTGAGCGCGATGAATGTTCGTGCGGGAACGACGAAGGCACGGCGCCGTGCCCGCCCAATTCCGAAAGCTGTGGTTGCTTTTGCAATCGGCACAACGCTCTCGTCCGGGCCTGCCCCCTGCTCGACAACTGAGCAGGGCGCTTCGGTCCGGGCTCACGCACCCTCGACCTCGGCTCGAGTCACCACCATCAACAGTGCGGGGCCGTCCGGCGTCGTTACCGGTTTGACGGCCCGGAACCCCGCCTTCTCGTAGGCGCGAATGGCGCGGCCGTTTTGGGGCGAGGGGTCGGTTTGCACTTTGGTCACCGCCGCATCGTTGGAAAAGACTCGCGCGACGAACTGGCGCACCATCTCGGAGCCGAGGCCGAGCCCGAGCTGGGCTTGATTGGCCAAAAACTGATCGATGCCGCGTGCGCCTTCGTCCGTCTCGTCCGTCCACCAGTCGGGATCGGCGCCGACGACCCGATACAGCTGCACGTAGCCGACGGGCTCGCCCTCCAAGTAGGCCAAATATTGCCAGATCACGTTCGAATCGAGATCCGCGCCGTGCGTCTTTTCGATGTATTCGAAGCTGGTAGCGCCTTCCCACCACTCGGCCACGTGGGGACGGTTCAGCCACTCGTGCAGTGCCGGTAGATCAGCACGAGCGAGGGGGCGAAACGAAAACGAGGGACGTCGCACCGGCTCGGACATGCGCTGCGTAGCCTAACAACCGGCGCTGCCGGGGTCGACGTCTCAGCGCACCCGCTCGGGCGTGCAGTACTGCTCTCCGTCCTTGATCGTGATGACGTAGCCCAGCGGACACGTGCCGGTCGTGGGCGGCGGCGTGCAGGTGCTGACGCCATTGCCGTCGACGTAGATCTTCCAGTCGGGCGGGCAGTCCGTGCTCGGAGCACCGCCCTCACCGGTATCGGGCGGCGGGGGCAAGCAACAACCCGCCGAGCATTGGTCTCCGTCACGGCAATCATCGTCGGTGGTGCAGGCCGAAACCTCGTTCGGACAGCTGTCGCCAGCGCAGAAGGTGACGCAGGCTTCTCCCGCGTCACCGCCGACTTTGTTCTGGTCGCCGTCGTGGACCATCACCTGGAAGCGGTAGTTGTGCCCGGGCTCCAGCCGAATGTCCCAGCGTACTTCGGTTCCGAAGGCCTCGGCCTTCGCGATCGCACCGGCAGGAGGGCTGTGGCCGTTGCCATAGTCCTGGTTGTTCTTGGCGGGGTCGGCGTCCGGGGTGATGGACGCACCGTTCGCGTCGACCGTCCTGACCGCGCCCTTCCAAGTGCCGGCAACATAGGTGGGATTGACCGGGGCGCCGCCCCATTGCCAGTCGCCCGCGACCGCGTTGGTGTCGTGCGTGATGTCGGTGATGAACAGGGCGGGCCACATCGGGCGCCCCACCGGATCGACGCCTGCCAGCTCTCCGATGATCAGGTTCGTACCCGTGTCGGGCGCATCGACCGTGTCCGGGCTCATGCTCAGGGGTGAAAGCGGGAACGTCTTGGAGACGCCGTCGATGACGACCTCGTGAACGCCGAGAGTCATCGCGTGCTCGTCATTGTAGAAGAGCTGGATGCTCGCCAAGGGGTAGCCGCCGGAAGGAACGATGGCCCCGAGCACGGTGCTTTCGTTGAACAGGATCTCCGTGAGCGGATTGGCGCTCGCAAAAGGGTACCCGCACTCGGTGATGACGGGGCCGACCACGCCCGGTTTGCACGCGCTGGCAGGGCCGCTGTTGCTGCCGCCCGTGCCCATCGGCATGCTACCCGTCGAGCAGCTGCCGGTCTTGGAATTGCAGCACATGCCGTCGGTGCAGGTGAGGCCGGCCTTGCATTTGTTCATCGGCTGGCACATGCAGCCGAGCGAGCCTGGCATGCAGTCGGCCATATCGACCGTTCCTGAAGCGCCGGCCGGGATGACACACGCGCCGGACTTGCAGATGCCACTCGCGCAATCCGCTCCGGTCGTACAGTCCGTATTCGGAAGCGGCACGCTCGGCATGCACAGGTTGCCCTCGCACTTGCCGCTCTGGCAATCGCTGGCTTGGCTACAAGCCGTGCCCGCTGGCGAGCCGGAGGCGGAGCTGGAGCCGCCCAGGGACGTCGAGCCAGCGTGAGACGTCGAGCCGGCGTTGGACGTCGAAGGGTCGCCACCCGCGGCCGCCGCGCCGGAACCACCCGACGCGCCGGAGCCGGAACCCTGTTCCCCACCCGTATCTTTGCTGCCGCAACCGCCAAACGCGGCAGCGACGAGTCCGACCAAAAACACGCAAGACACACGGCTGGGTAGCTTGGCTGAATTGAGCAAGAGGCCTCCGATGTGGCTATGGGGGGGGCCCTAGGTTTTTCTGAGCCGAGCACCAAAAACCGCCCGTGGGAGACGGACCCACAGATGGCCTCGTTGTCCGGGGGTTGCGTTGTAGGGAATAGTGCGCGCAAAGGTCGTGCGCTTCGACCAGTGCTCCTGCGCGCCATCACGGCCAGGAGTTGGAACATGACGGGCGCGCTCGCCGACGGCGGAGCGCACTAGCAGCTGCTAGCGCGAGGTAGAGCCAACTGGAGAGTGTGCGTGGGTGCTCGGCGCCTACGCGGCATGAGCAGCCCGCGCTGCTGGTTGCAGGCGCTCCATCGCCGGCGCCAGCGGCGTTGGGGGCACCGGCGGCCGTCGCGTCGGGTGCTCCCGCGCCTCCGTCATCGGGCTTGTCTGCGGCGCCGGCGGTGTTGTTGGGGATGGCGGCGTCGCCGGCGGTTCCGTTGCCGGGACCGGGCCCGGCGCCGCCGAGATCGTTGCCGGAGTCCGGGCCGCCCCCCGCGCCGTCTCCGCCGTCTCCGGCTGCGCCTCCTCCGCTGGCGCTGCCGCCACCGGGCACCGAGCCCGCCGGCACGCAGACGCCGCTCGAGCAAGTCTCGCCTTGAAGACACACCTTGTTCGCGCACGCGGGATCGGGGCATTCGGCGGTGGCGCCCAAGCCTGAAATGAAGAACACCGAGTCGTTGAAGTCTCCATCGTTCTTGTATTGGCCGCCGGCGTCGTGCCAGTCCGCAGGGAGCATGGGCAGATCTTCGAACGCCATGTAAATGGCCGTGGGATCGGCCGTGGAGCGGTAGATGAGCGACGTGACCCAAGGTACGCCGTTGGCGTTCTTGGTGTTGTGCTCGTAGACCGAGAATTTGTCAGCCTTGCAGCTGGTGCTCGGCACGCCCAGCAGCGCGAACGCGACGTCTCCGCCTGCGTACTCTGGATTGGTGGTGATGTCACCGGAGCTGAAGGCTTGCGGCGTCCAGTCGAGCGTCGACAGAACGCGAGGATTGCGGTTGTCCCAGCCGAGCGGCACGAACTCGGTACGGGTGCCGTTCAAATAGCTCGAGCTCTTGGGGACCAACGGATGAATGTCGGTGCTCGCAGGAGGAGCGCTGGTGCCCGTGAAGTTGTACCAACCGAGCACCGCGTCACACGAGCCGCCGCGCAGCACCAGCTCCGCCTTGAAGCCGCAACCCGGAAAGAAATGCCCCGGGCTGGTGGTGGCGTCGGCGATCGGATCGATGTGCTCTCCGCGCCACTTGAACAGCCCCTGCAGCGTGAAGGGGTCACCATTCACGAATTGTGGAAAGGCCGGCGGCGAGTAGTACGCGCCGTAGATGATAGGCGTGTCCAGGATGGCGCCGCTCGGGTCGATGTACGACATGGTGTTGGCGTCGTAGCCCCACGTCGCGCCCAAATTGAGCTCGGTGGTGCCCACCGGCTGCGGCAGAGGCGTCTTGGCGGCATCGGTTTGAAAAACGAGTGCCTGTGCCGGGCCCGCGACGCTTGCGAGCGAGCCAGCCAGACTAAGAGCGCAGGCCAAGCTGCCGAGTCGACCATCGACACGTTTCCACCTACAACGACCCCGATTCACCATGTTCGACCTCGCCTCTGGACCTAAACCCGTACCAGATTGGCGAGGGGACGGCTAGGCCGTCGGGCCTTGCGTGCCTGTCAGTCCTTTCGTGAATCGCGGTGGAGCCAGGTGGTGAGCACCTCGGCCAAGGTGCGGCAGGCGTCGACGGTGGTGAAGATGCCGACGACCTTGCCGTTGTTGCTGACCACGGCGGCGCTGTGTTGTTTGGCGGCCATGGTCGAGACGACTTCGTCCAGCTCTGCGTCGGGGCCAACCACGTACGGTTGGCGGGCCATGACCTCGCGCACGGTTAGCCGGGTCGGATCGGCGTGCTTCAGCTCCTCGACGAGACGCAGATCGCGGTCACCAACGAGGCCCACCAGCTCGCCCTGGTGCAGCACCGGCAGATGCCGAATGCGCTGCTCCTTCATCAACCGATGAGCGACCGACATGGGCTGTTGATCGCCGATGGTTTGCACCTCCGCGGTCATGTACTTCTTGATAGGGGGGATGCTGGTGCTCATGGTCGGTTGCAATCGGTGCACTAGGCATGCCACCCGTCATTTTCTCGGCGCGCGCGGCCGCCGCGAGCGCGTGCCCCGCAAAGGGTGCGTGTGGCTCGGAGCGGCGCGCAGAAATTGCCGCCTCGGCGTGAGCGTTGCGCGCTCGAGTCAGCTGGGGGGCGCCAGTAGTTGCTCGAGAATGGTGATGAACTCGGCGACTTTTACCGGCTTCGTCAGGTAGCGTTCGAAGCCGGCTTCCAGGCCCTGCCGTATGTCGCGCTGCGACGCGGCGGCGCTCAGGGCGATCACGGGAATGCGGGCGGTATCTTCCACCGCGCGCAGGGCCCGGAGCGCGTCCAGACCGCTCATGCCCGGGAGATTGATGTCCATGATCACCAGGTCGGGGTGGCGCGCGCGCGCCATGTCCACGCCCAGCTCGGCGCTCGGAACTGCCAACAGGTCGATGTTCTCCAACGTCGAGACCAGGTCTCGCATGAAGCTCACGTTGGCTGGGTTGTCTTCGACGTACAGGACCAATCGCTGTGTTCCACCCGGTGCGGCCAAGGCCGACGTCGCGGCGGCCTTGATATCGCTCGCGTTGGGCGCGGGCACGCGACCGGCATCGACGGGCATCTCGACCCAAAATTCCGAGCCTTCGCCGACCGAGCTGCGAAATCCGACGCTGCCGCCCATCAGCTCGGCCAGGCGCTTGGTGATGGTGAGGCCGATACCGGTACCTTCGATCGGACCCGCTTCCTGGCCTGCACGCTGAAACGGCTGGAACAACTTGTCTTGCTTTTCGAACGGAATGCCGATGCCGGTGTCTCTCACCGTCACGCGCAAGCGGCCGGTGCTGCCTTCGGCCACGCTGAACGTCACGCGCCCGTTGGCGCGATTGTATTTGATGCCGTTGCTGCCGAAGTTCATGAGTATTTGCGCAAACCGGGTGCGGTCGGCGCGCACCATCGGCAGCGCAGCTGACGGCGGGGCCAGCGCGAGCTCGATACCTTGCGCTTGCGCCATGGGGGTCAGCGTGTCGAGCACCTCCGACAAAATCTCTTCGACGCGCAGCGGCTCGAGCGAAGTCGTCATCTGCCCCGCTTCGATGCGCGACAGGTCGAGCACTTCGTCGATCAGCCGCAACAGATGCTCGCCGCCGCGCAAAATCTGGGCGACGCGCTCTTGCTGCCTTGGAATTAACGGCGTTCGTTTGTCGAGCTGGAGCAGCTCGGCGAACCCGAGAATCGCGTTCAGCGGCGTACGGAGCTCGTGGCTCATCGAGGCCAGAAACTCGCTCTTGGCGGCGCTGGCAGCCTCGGCTGTCGCGCGGGCTTCGCGCAGCTCTTCGGCGCGCCGTTCGTCGTCGGTCAAGTCCCAGATCGTCTTGACGATGCCGCCCTCGGCGGTGCGGCGATCGATCACCCTGAGGCTGCGGCCGTCGCGCATGCGGACGTCGAAGCTGCTGGTTTGCTCGTGCAGGCGGCGGGTGAGCCGATCTTCGCGAAAGCGTGCCCGCTCGGCCTCGTTCGGGAAGTCGATATCCCCGATCCAGCCGTCCAGGATCTCGGCGTAGGGCTTGCCGATCAGGGCCCCCGTGGCCGTCTCGTGCACGAGGCGGCGGAACACGCTGTTGCACAGAATCAAGCGGTCGTCGGCGTCGAACAGCGCAAAGGCGTCTTCGATGCTGTCGACCGCGCTCTCGAGCCGCGCTGCCATCAAGCCGGCGGCGGCCTCGAGGCGCTTGCGCTCGGTCACGTCGCGGATGGCCGCGGAGACGGTCAGCCCTTGGCCGGTCCGCTGCGGGCTCAAGCTCACTTCGATGGGCATCTCGCTGGCGTCTTTGCGGCGACCATAGAGGTCGAGCCGTGAGCCCATGGGCCGCGCCGCAGGGTCGGCCAGGTAGCGGCTCATGTGCCCCAAATGCCCGTTCCGGAAGCGCTCGGGAATCAAGATCTCGAGTGGCTGGCCTACGAGCTCCGCGCGCGCGTAGCCGAACAACGCTTCGGTTTGGGAATTGACGAGCTGGATTCGGCCCGACTCACTCACGATCACGATGGCGTCGGGGGCGCTGTCGAGCAGTTGGCTGTAGCGCGCGGAGCGGGCCTCCATCTCTTGCAGGGTGCGCTCTTGGTCGAGCTTGTCGCGGCGGAGCTTGACCACGTCCGTCACGTCCTCGACCCGGTGAATGATGTAGGCTACCCGTCCGTCTTCGCCCAAAACGGGCGCGTTGAGGGGGCTCCAATACCGCTCCTCGAATTCGCCGCCCTCCGAGGAACGGCGGCGGATGGAATACCGCTGAACCGGCATGACATCGGTGCGCCGATTGGTCAGCACCCGCCTCAGCGAGGCCCGCAGGTTGCTGACCCCATTGGCTTCGGGGTCGTTCGGGTCATCCGGAAAAACCTCGAACAGAGGGCGTCCCACGATCTCGTCGCGCAAGGTCATGGTGGCGGCCAGGTAGGCGTCACTCACGGCCACGATCGTGAAATCCGGCGCGAGCACCAAATAGCAATCCGGCGCTCCCCGCAGCAGCGCATCGAAGGCCACCCGCCCACTTTTCGTATCGCTGGCCCCACCTTCGCCGGTCGCCATGCGCGAACCGTACTGCAAAACTGCGGAAAAAGCCCGGTTCGCGCAATGGCTGCACCTTGCAGCGCAATAGTTGCTCGACGCCCCTCAGGTAGTTTCGGCTCGGTGTCATTTGCCACGACAAGGCTCCTCCGATGCCGGAGATGGCCTATCTGGCTAGATTGGCGGATCAGGAAGGGTAGGCACGTTGTTTGCTCTCGACGCTCCCTCGTCATGGTTGACCCCACCAACGCGCTCCCTTTCGACTTCACCCAATTCGTCGCTCGGCGTCATGACCTGCAACCGGATGCGGCGGCCACCTTGGTGCAGGGCTGGATGTCGACCTACGTCCCCGGGCCTACTGCACGGGTCACCTGCCAGCGCCGTGTGCGTGCCGCGTGATGGACGGACTCACCACCCCTCCACGTCATATCGAGTCAGGGCTACGCCCCGCCACGCATCTCCGGGACGAGCACGAGCAGTTGGAGCGGCTGCTGTCGCAGCTGTCCGAATACACGGACAGCTGCGACGCTGGGCGCTTGCAAGAGACCTGGAGCAAGCTCGAGAACTGCCTTTCCAGCCACCTGCAGACGGAGGAGCAGCAACTGCTACCATCGTTCCTGGCGTCGAACCCGGGACGAGGTGAGGTCGATTCTGACCGAGCACCGACGCATCCGTGAGCTCGTGGCGGAGCTAGGAGTGGCGGTCGATCTACATACGGCCCGCAAAGACGCCGTCCTCCGTTTGGTGCGCTTGCTCCGTGAGCACGCCCAGGCCGAGGACCGCAGCCTGTACGGTTGGTTGCGTCAGGGGCGATGATTGGCGGCGAGCGCGCCGTGCTGAGATAGTGCGCTCCGAATGCGCTCGGGCGTGTGCCAGCTCAGATCTCGCGCGAGCTCGACCAGCGTCACCTCCTTGGACAGCGCGCTCGGGAGCACCTGACGCAGCATGCCGAGCATTTGCGGTTCGGCCGCCAATACCAGCTTTTGGGCGCCGTGATTGCGAGCGAAGTCGGCGGTGGCCTGCGCCACGCGCTTCGCGAAACGGCGCTCGATTTCGCGGCGATGCCCTTCGCGATGATCGTCGTACTCGTAGCTGGCGCCGCTTCCGGCGTGATTGGCGCCGCTGTGCGCGTCGGTGAACAGCTCTTTGCCCGTCAGCTCCCCCTCGGGGTCGACCAGGGTCTCGAGCTCCACCAGTGGTGCCGCGTCGCCGGGCCGATGGTCGGGAGGGGAGCCCAGCACGAAGAATCTGGCTCTGGCTCGGTCGGCAACCAAAATGCATGTTCTCATCGGTTCTTCTCCTGTGTGCGGAAGCTCTTCGCGGGTCTACAAGCCAAACGGATAGGTGTCGGGTACGCCCACCGGTAGCTCCGAAGCCAGGGGCGTGACCGCCGACGAGCGGTCGAACCAGACGTATTCATCGAATTGACGCGGCAACGATGCCTGGAAGTAATGGCTCTGAAGCTCGGTATCGGGTCGGTAGACGACGCCAATGGCGCGTTCGAGCCGAGGCGCGCTCAGCTCTTCGCGGATGGCGTCTCGGCGAGGATGACGTAGGTGGAGGAGGCCCGCCGGTATGCCCGCCGCATGAAACAGCCCTTCGTAGCTGTCGGCGAGGGCGGGCCGGACTTGCATCACCTCCATCGGCTCGTCCCAGCCCGAAGCGGCCGCCACGGTGCCGCCATTGATGCCGAAGCCGATGGCGTACACGTTCTCTCCGAATTTCTCGCGGCAAAGGCTGCCCACGTTGTGCTCGCCGCGGGCCCCCATCTCGGTGGCGCGGGCGTCGCCAATGTGTGAATTGTGCTCCCAGACCACGAGTTTCGGCGCCTTGCCGCGGAACGCGCGCAACGAAGTGAGGGTGTCGAACATGTGTTGGTCACGCAGATTCCAAGATGCGACCGAGCCGTAGTACATGATGCGGTAGTAGCGCTCCGCGTCGGCCACGAGGCGCGCGTTCTGGACCGCATCCAAAAATTCGTCGCCGTCTTGCGCGGCGTAGTCCAGACGCCGCGCGAGCAGATCGCTCAGCGTTTGCACGACCTCGCGCTCGCAACGACGGTATTGGCCCGCGATTGCCGCTCGACCGTAGGCCGCAGGGTCGTCTTCCCAGGGCGTGAGACAACCGTAGCGCTCGCGAGCGACGCGCGCGGCGGTGGGGTCGACGCGATCGAGGTAGCCGAGCACCGCTGCGGCCGAGGTATACAAGCTGTACAGGTCCAAGCCGTGGAAGCTCACCCGTTGTTCCGGCACTCGAACGTCGCGGTTGTACTCACGCAGCCACTCCGTCAGCTCCAGCGTCTCTCGATTTCGCCACATCCAAGTCGGAAAGCGGCTGAAGGCTCGCCAGTTTCGGGGTGTTTTCGGCAGGTGGCGAACATAGCGGTCGACGACCGCCGCGTCGGGCCAATCGGCTTCGACCGCGACCATGCGAAAGCCGCGGCGCAAGACCAGCTCGCGCGTGATGCGGGCGCGCATACGGTAGAACTCGGAGGTGCCGTGCGTCGCTTCGCCGAGCAGGACGACCTCGGCGTTGCCGATGCGCTCGAGTAGTGGGCCCAAGCTCACCGAGTCGATGTCGTCGATGGGCTCGGTGCTTTCGTGAATCAGACGGGCGACCGCGCTGCTGCTCGAGCTGCGCGTGGTCTTGCGCGCGGCCTGCAAGCGCGAGCGTCCTGCGACGTTTTCTTCCCAGCCTTGCGCTCCGATCAGCGGCACGAAAACCACGCCCCCCAGATCGTCTTCGACGTATTCGTCGTTCGACTGCCGGGTCACGCGGAGCAGACGCTGGGTGCGCGTTCGGGAACCCACCGGAATGACGAGCCGCCCACCGACGGCCAGCTGCTCGAGCAGGGCTTTCGGTACGGCAGGACCGCCCGCGGACACGATGATGGCATCGTAAGGCGCGTGCTCGGCCCAACCGAGCGTGCCGTCGGCTTCGACGACGCTGACGTTGTCGTAGCCGAGTTCCGCGAGGCGATCACCCGCCGAGCGAGCCAGTTGCCCATGCCGCTCGACCGTGAACACCTCGGCCGCAATGCGTGAAATGACGGCTGCCGCGTAGCCGGAGCCGGCGCCAATTTCGAGCACACGGTCGCCGGGAATGATCCGCGCCGCTTCGATCATTTGGGCCACGATGAACGGCTGGGAGATGGTCTGGTCCGCCGCGATGGGGAGCGGAGCGTCGTCGTAGGCGAACTCACGCAGCTCCTCGGGCACGAACGCCTCGCGCGGGACGACGCGCATCGCATTCAGCACATGCGGGCTGCCGATGCCTCGCGCCGCGATGTGATCTCTGACCATCCGTGCTCGCTGCTCGTCGAAGTCGCTCATGGCCGTTGCCGTGTGGCCTGAGCAAACTCCGTACCGTGGCATCGTCAGTGGCCTAGTTTCTCGCGGGGCAGCTGGCGGGAGCCCTCGTCGGCGCAAAATGGCACCTGCCGTCGCGCAGGAAATGCGCAAGCTTCGCTCAGGCGCGCCAATTCGTGCCTCGCGTTTTGGCTCGTGAATTGCAGCGTCATTGCGACAGAAAGCGCGCCATGATGCTCGGAAGACCGGGCCCCGTCTCGAGTCGCCCCCTGCGGTATGTCGAAAGGCCGGAGCCGGAGCCGGGCCCAGGTGAAGTCCAAATTCGCGTCGAGGCATGCGGAGTATGCCGCACCGATTTGCACGTGGTCGAGGGAGAATTGGCGGCGCATCGGCCTGACATCATTCCTGGCCACGAGGTGGTTGGTCGTGTGGTCAAGGTGGGAGCCGGCTGCAAGCGCTTCGTCAAAGGTGCTCGCGTGGGCGTTGCCTGGCTCCGACACACGTGCGGCGCCTGCCGCTTCTGCCGGCGCGAAGCCGAAAACCTGTGCTTGGAGCCGCGGTTTACGGGTTGGGACGAAGACGGCGGCTACGCGGAAGTCGCGGTCGTGCCCGAAGCGTTCGCCTATGCGTTACCGGAGAGTATCGCCGCGCAAGAGCTGGCCCCATTGTTGTGCGCGGGCATCATCGGCTACCGAGCCTATCGTCGCTCTCGAATCCGGCGCGGCGGGCGGCTCGGCTTGTTTGGGTTTGGCGGCTCGGCGCATGTCGCGATCCAGGTGGCTCGCTATCACGGCTGTGAAGCGTACGTCTTCAGTCGCGGTGGCAAGCATCGCGAGCTGGCGGAGGAGCTCGGAGCGGCTTGGGTCGGCGATACCTTCGACCGGCCACCGCATCCGCTCGACGCCGCCGTGCTCTTTGCCCCTGCGGGAGAGCTGGTGCCGGTGGCGCTTTCGACGCTGGATCGCGGGGGCACGCTGGCCATCGCGGGCATTCACCTGTCCGACGTCCCCGCCTTGAATTATCAAGAGGCTCTGTTTCAAGAGCGCAATTTGTGCAGCGTCACCGCGAACACGCGCGACGACGGAATGGCCCTGCTCGAGCTGGCGGCGCTGATCCCGATTCGAACGCAAACGCAGGCCTACCCGCTGGAGCAAGCGAACGAGGCGCTCCTGGACTTGCAGCAGGATCGAATCAACGGCGCGGCGGTGCTTTTGCCGCCTCAACCGGTTTTGGGCCGAGCCGTGTAGCGCGCTATGGTGGCGCGTCATGAAACTCCGAAACGTCGAGGCGAGTGACGGCGAGCTGCTTGCCAATCTCCTCGAGCTGTACATCCACGACCTCAGTCCGTTTTTTCCGCAGGTACGGATCGGCGAAAACGGTCGCTTCGGCTACGCGCGGCTGCCGGCGTTCTTGGACGGAGCTTCCGATCGCTTCGCCCGCATCATCGAGGTGGACGGAAGGCCGGCGGGGTTCGTGCTCGCACAACGCGGCTCGCCCGTTTCAGAAGACCCGGCCGTGCTGGATATCGCTGAGTTCTTCGTGCTGCGTTCCTGCCGTGGCCAAGGCGTTGGTCGCCGCGCCGCGCACGCGCTCTGGGAGCAGCTACCCGGCACGTGGACCATCCGCGTATCGGCGCGCAAACCCGCCGCGCTCGGCTTCTGGGAGCGCGCGGTGGCGAGCTTCCTGAAACGGCCCGTCGCGCCCCGCGAGCATTCGGTATCGGGCCAGCCGTGGTCGGTGTTTTGGCTGGAAAGCTGAAGCACCAAATCGGCAGAAAAAGTGGCTAAACTGCGGCCCGGAGCGCACCCAGCGTCATGGCATACATCGTCGATTTCAAGAACGTCTCCACCACCGGCCTCGAATCTTCTCCGGTAGCTCCCGCGCTTGCGGGGTTGCGCGCCAACGAGGCTCGCTACTTCAAGAACAAGTACGACCACGAGTTCACCGTCGAGCCGGCCGCCAAGGCCAAAAAAGCGGTGGAGTGGGTGCATCGCATTTTGAAGGAAGAGCGCGACATCGTGATCGCGTCTCGCCCGCTCGAGGCAACCGCGTTTCAGGTTGAAAACATCCGCATGGCCTACGTTTTCTACGAAAGCGGGCTGTCCATCAACGTGATGTATACGGTCGACGATCCCAAGAAGCGCGCGGTGGGTTTCAAGCTTTCCGAAGGTATGGAGGTGCCGGCGGAGCTGGCCACGCGTTTCAAATTCGCGACTCAGAAGTCCAAGCTGGCCGGCACCATTCGCGGCTCGTTCTTCGTGATCAAGCGCGAGTACTGAGCCGCGTGCGTGTCATGTCGGTCGTCGGCTCGCCTCAGCGGGCTCACTGCCCGTGGCGCGCGGCGACGGCTAGTCCTCGGCGTCGGACGAAGTCGACGAAGCGTGAAGGCGAGCGACCGACGATGTCTTCACCGGACATTTCGACGGAAAGCTCCGGATGGGGCGGCGCCGCCGGCAGGAAGCGAGCGGCAAACCCGGAAAGCTCGGCCCATCCGTCCGGAAACAGGTCGTGCAACCACCGACCCAGAACCGCGGCAACGGTAAGGGTCAGGTGGCGCTCGCCCCGCACCAACGCGCGAACAATCAGGCGCGCGGCTCGATCGGCGTCCATGGCCAGGGGCGGAGCGAGGGCAGAGGCCGCAAACCAGCTGAGCTCGCGCTCGACCGCGCCACGAAACGTGGCGTGCAAGTGTGACCCGGTGCGCATCAGGCCCGGCACGACGGTCAGCACCTCAATACCGGTTTCGCGCAGCTCCGCATGCAAGACCTCGGCAAACCCGACTTCGGCGAACTTCGCGGCGGTGTAGGGGCCAAGGTGCGGGACGCCCAGCTTGCCGCCGATCGAAGTGATGAAGGCGAGCTTGCCGCGGCCTCGCTTCCGCATTCCTGGTAGTACGGCAAACGTCGCGTGCAGCGCGCTACCGAAGATCTCCTGCATGGCCGCGTCGAAATCCTCGGCCTTCAGCGTTGCCAGCGGCGCGACCCCGATGGTAGCAGCGTTGGCGAACAGCACGTCCACGGGTCCGAGCTCGCGCTCGACCTGCGCGACGAAGCGCGCGGTTTGCTCTTGGCTGCGCAGGTCGCAAACGGCGGCCAGCACCGATAGGTTCTGCTCTTCCAGCCAAGCCTGGGTGCTCTCCAGCGACGCCGCCGTCCGTCCGCAGATGGCCACCTGGGCGCCACAGCGAGCCAGCTCATGGGCCAACGCGCGACCCAAGCCTCGGCTACCGCCGGCAACGATGACCACCTTGCCCCGCAGCTCGGTCGTATCGGTCGCAAGCTCGCGGTACAGCCACGCCAGCGCCGCGCCGTACACGCCGTGCGCCAGTACCATCGCGCTCGGTCGCCCCGGGCGATCGCGCCTCGGCCGTGGCATCAAGCCCAGCCGAGGCAGGACGGCGCCGTAACACAGCGCCCACACCGCGCCGCCGAACAGCGCGCCACCCGCGAGCGAACGGCGCCGCGCGGGCGGCAGCGCAAAGACGCTGCCCATCGACATTCCGAAGCCGAAATGAGCGAGCGCGGTGGCCGTGTCTAACTTCGTACCCATCACCTGAGCGGGCGCGATCGGAGCTAGCAAGCGCCGCGTGATGCGGCGCGGAGGCGGCTCTCCGAGCACGCCCAGCTTGCGAAAACCCCACAGCACGGCCGTCATGGCCGCCGTTGCACCGAAACCGGCCAGTGCACCGTGGAGACACCTTGCGAATAGAGCGCGCATGCCCCGCCATAAGCACGCGCCGTTCCATCGGCGAGCTCGGGACCCGTGGTGGGGCGCTAAGAAATCCGAGAAGCAGCGCCGGAAGCCACCGCCGCCGGCTCGTAGCCGGCGATCGACGCCAGCAGCATTTCGAGGTTGCTCATGGTGTGGGGCTTGTCCAAGAAACCGACCACGTTGGGCATCTGCAGCAATTGCGATGCGTCTTCGGCGTGAAATCCGCTGGTGATCACCACCGGAATCGCGCTTCGCGCTTCCCGAAGCCGGTCGAGCGTTTGCTCGCCGGACTGCTCGGGCATCGTCAGATCGAGCACCACGAGGTCGATGGCGTCAGGTTGCTGTTGCAGCAGCTCTAGTCCGCGCTGACCGCTGTCCGCGGTAACGACCTGATGCCCGAGCTCGCTCAGCATTCTGCCCGTCACCAGCCGTACTGCCGGCTCGTCGTCGATGAGCAGGATACTGCGGGCTGGCGCAGGCGGGGCCGGGGCTGCGGGGCTACTGCTGCGTCGCGGCGTGGATGCGTGAGCGGTGGGCAGCAGGACGGCGAAAGTCGTGCCCTCCGGCGAGGTTTGGTCGACGCCGAGCCAGCCGCGGTGCGCGCGCACGATGCCGGCGGCGGCGGCCAGGCCCATCCCGCGCCCCGCGCCTTTCGTCGAAAAGAACGGCTCGAACAGCCGATCGCGGACCTCCGGCGCGATACCGACGCCGTCGTCGCTGACCGTGAGCTTCACGTAGTCGCCCGGGCTGAGTCCGTAGGGCTCGTGCTGCGGCGCCTCGAGCTTCACTTTCTCGCTGCGCAGCCGCAAGTTGCCGCGCTTGCCTTCCATGGCGTCGAGCGCGTTCAGGATCAGGTTCGTCACTACTTGGCGCAGCTGCAAGCGATCCACGCCCACCTCTGGCAAGTCCTGGCCGAGCTCGAGCGACAGTTGGGACTTGGACTCGACGGTGGCGTGCAGCAAGCGCAGCGCCCCGGAGAGCTCGGCGTTCACGTCCAGCGCTTGAATCGCAAGACTCCGGCGGCCGGCGTAGGCCAGCATCTGTTTGCTCAACTGCGCGGCCTCGCGTGAAAACGTGATGATTTCACCGAGGCAGCGCGACAGCTCGGGCGGCGCGTCGCTTGGTACTTTGCGCAGCGCCATGTCCGCGTTCCCCAGCACGCCGCACAACAGGTTGTTGAAATCGTGAGCCACGCCGCCGGCCATGACGGCCAGGCTCTGCAAGGCTTGGCTACGCTGAAGCTCTCGCTCCAAGTCGCGCTGGCGGCGCTCGGTCGCCACTCGTTGGCTGAGATCGCGAACCACTCGCAGCGTCAGCTCGTCTCGCGAGCCGCGCGGCTCGAAAAGCGTTTCGGTCACTAGCAGCAATGCACTCGGATCGTGCTCGAGCACGACCTCGTAACAGCGGCGTTCTCCTTGGCTCGGTGTCGTAGCCGCCAGCTGACGCCGGCTGTCCTCCGTCAGCAGCTCGGCGAAGGTTTTGTTCGCGAGCTGGTCGCGCTCGACACCTACGGCTTCAGCCAGCGCCTGGTTCGCAAACACCACGCGCCCTCGTGCGTCGAACAGCGCGACACCCTCACCCAGGCTTTCGACCAGCGCTCGTTGCATGCGCTCGCTGTGCTCTCGGGCCTCGATTTCGCGACGGAGCTCGGCATTCAGTCCGAGCGCACGGCGGCGGGAGTCCACCACCAGCCCCAGGCCACCGGCCAGTACTAGCTTGACTAGCAGCGCCAAGATCCCCGCCACCGGACCGTTCTCGGGGTTGGGGGGAAGCGCCAGCGCCGAGCTTCGATCGAGCAGGGCAACGCTGACGATGACGACCAACGCGCCGCGCACCCCCAGCCAGCCGGCGGCGACGATGCAAATGACCAGACCCAGCAGGAAGGCGGGCTTGCCGATGACCTCGTGCAAGCTTCTGAATGCGGCGCCGTACGCGACCACCAGCAGCGCCAAGACGCCACACCGCCAAAGCACGGTCCGCGCCGGGTTCCCCGGCGCCGTGGCTTGGCTCGGCGAGTGCCTCGGACGATGCGCGAGGACGGTTCCGGCTAGCTTCGCTCCCGTCGGCTCAACCGAGGCATCCGCGCTGCTCGCACCGAACATCCGCCGGGGTCATAGGCCGTCGCGAGCGCCCTATCAAGCTCGAGGGCCGGCCTGAAAATCCTCCTACCCCTCCCCCCGTGGGCGCCCACCTCTCCCGCCCGTGGGCGCCCACCGAATCCCCATCTTTCCCCACTGTTACCCCTTGCAGACACACCCCTGCTGTCTCCCGCGGCAAGTCCAGTCCTTCTCTTGCCGCGGGCGCACCCGTGTCCTCCGCCCAAAGCGTTGGCGTCTGGCCAAGGCTCCGCCGTCGCGCCCAGGGGGCGGCGGCGAAAACTCGTTCAATTTTTAGTCCCAATCCGCGGTCTTGCGACTCGCGTGTCTGTGCCGACTCAAGCCAGAATTTCTGGCACCGTCTTGCTGGTCTGGTCCCAGCTGCCGTACGTCGTGACGTTCATGCCCAGCACCTGCTGCATCGTCAGCATGAGCTCGGTGACTTTGCGTCCGGGGATGCGAATGTGGCGGTTGCCCGCCAACTTTCCGCCGGCTTTGCCCGCCAGCAAGATGTGATAGTTCGTCATCACGTGGTCGTGCGGCTCGGCCACTTCACTGATGCCGTAGATCAGCGTGTTGTCGAGGACGGTGCCGGCACCCATGGGTGCCGCCTTCATGAGCTTGACCAGGTCGGCGTACTGGCTCATGGCGTACTTCTCGATCTTGCGCGGTTCCTGGCCATCGGAGCCGTGCGTGTAAGCGTGGTGAGCGCCGTTGATGCCGATGATCGGGTAGGTGCTGCCGCTACGCGGACCCGAGAACAGGTGCGAATAGACCCGCGTCAGGTTGCACTGCAGCATCGCCACGATAAGTTGGTTGATGGCGTGGCTCTTCGCCGTCACATCGGCGAGGGTCATGGGCGGAGCGTCGACCTTGCATGACGCGGTCGTGCCCGTGCCGCTGCCCGAGCCACCCACACTCGTGCCGCCGCCGTCGGTAGCGCTGTTCACCATGGGAATGCGCAACTCGAGCGAACGAATACCGTCCATGTGCGAGTCGATGCGCTTCTGGTCTGCGGCACCCAGCGTCATCTTGAGGCGATTGCAGTCGTCCAACACCGCGTCCAGCACGCTGCGGCGGGTTCGGAACGAGATGTCCGAGGGCATCCCGGTGGGGCTGCCGCCAGCGGTGGAACCGCCGCCGGCACCGCTGCCGCCGCCGCCCGTGGGCGTCGAGGGGACCACCTTCAAGAACGCGTCGAAGATGTCCTTTGGCTCACGCTTGGGCGGCAAGAAGTCATTGGGGCCGCGGTGCGCCAGGTTGCCGCCAACGGTGCCCATGGCGATGTTGTCGGTGTCGATCGTGAATGGGATCATGCCCGTCTCGAACGACTTGAAAGGCTCCGTCTTGTGCAGGGCGTCGGCGATCGTTTGATCGATGGTCGGCACGTACTGCGTTTGCTGTGCGGTCTCGAACTGATGTGACCCCAACTTGGTGGCCAGATCAGCCGTCACCGTGCAGAGGTTGCCGTCGCCGCCGGCGAGCACGTAAGCGACGCCCCAGCCGTGACCCTTGAACTTGGCGTCCATCATGTCCAGACCGGTGACCAGCGTCACCGAGTCTTTGACGTCCGCGAAATCAGTCAGAGCCGTTGGCAGCTGCCAAGCGTTGCCACTGCCGCTCGCGGCGGGCGTCCACTGGTCGGTGTGGATGCCGTTGCCCCAGAACCAGATTCCGAACGACGTCGGCAACGCGTCCCCGGCGGCGAACGCCGTACCGTTGTTGTTGCACATGGCCTCGAGCACGGGCAGCCACATGGCCACGCCGATGCCGCCGAGCGCGCCGCGCAGCGCGAAACGACGAGAAACCTTGAGTTTTTTTAGCAGTTCCATGTTTACTGATTCCCCGCTGTGACAGGCGCTGCGGGTGCGGAACGGAAAGCATCGCTCGCCACGAATTCGGAGACCAGGTCGCGCCAGACGTAACCCTTCGAGCTCAAAGTCTGGGTGAGCTTGTCGACTTCAGTCGAGTCCGGGGCTGCGTCCATGCGCCCGGTGGCGGCGCGGTAGTAGTTGCTCATCATGCAGGTCATCGCGCGCGTGCTCTGACGGAACGCGGCGCCCAGTTGGGCCGCGCCGTCGAAGTTCACGCCGTCGAGAGAGCCCGTCGCATCGATGGCGATGCCGTTCTCGGTCGCGCGATATTGGCCGATCGGATCCAGGTGCTCTAGCCCCAACCCGAGCGGATCGAACAGCGCGTGACAGGACGCGCACTGCGGATCCTTGCGGTGCGCTTCGAGCTGCGCGCGACGAGTCTGGGTCGGGTCGTTGACCAGGTTGGTGTTCACGCCGCCCGGGGGAGGAGGCGGGGTCGTGCAGAGGAACGTCTCCAACAGAAAGACGCCGCGGCGGGTGGGCGAGTTGCGATCGGGCTGCGAGTGGCCCGCCAGTACGCCGGCCTGACCGAAGATGCCGGCACGAGCCGCATCAGCCGCGAGCTTGATTTGCATGAAACCCGACGCCGGGGCGGTGACGCCGTAGATTGGTGCCAAGTTCGAATCGACGAACGTCTGATCGCTATCGAAGATGCCGCGGACGTCGGCACCGGGCGCGAGCACGATGTTCTTGATGAACAGCTCCGTGGCCTGGAACATCGAGTTCTGCAGCGCAGGGGTGTAGTTGGGGAACAGCTCGGTGCTCTTTTGGGCTCCCAAGACCAGGCTGGACTGGGCGTACTCGCTGAAGAACGCCGCCATACGATCCACGGCGCTCGCGTCGGTCAAGAGCGGGGCAGCGGCCGTCTTCACGCCCTCGGCGGTGTCGAGCTGGCCGTTCGCGGCCGCCGTGAGCAACGCGTTGCTCGGGGGATGGCCGGTGAGCAGGAACGACAGGCGCGTCGCCATCGAATTGCCGTCGTACTTGAGGCGTCCGCTGCCCGCGTCCAGCTTGTTGATTTCGATGCGATACAGGAAGTACGGAGACTGCAGGATGCCCGAGACCAAGGTCTCCAGGCCTTTGGCGGCGCTCGACCCCGGCAGTGCGGCAGCGTCTTTGCCGATCTTCAACCACTGTTGAACTTCGGCATCGCTCAGGTCGCGGCGGAAGGCGCGCTTGCCGAAGCTTTGGACGAAGGTGGTGACGCAAGCGTCACTCAGGTCGGCCTTGGGCTGGCAGCCGACGAGCGGCTGCCAGCGACTGGCGTTGGTGAACACCTCGCCCGCCGCCGCGAGGCTTGCGGTCTCGTACGGCTCGACGGCCGCGGCGTTGATGGCCACCTCGGCCCCGCCGATGGAGGTGAAGCCGGCCAGGAACGTATCCGGGGGCAGGTCCAGCTTGGCGCTGATGGGCCCCAACAGATCCGTCACGGAATTCGTGTATTCGAGCTGGGTCAGGACCCGGAGCTTGGGACCGCCCTTGCTCAGGTCGACGGGGACGCTGGTTCCGCCTCCCGAGTTGGAGCCAGCACCCGAGTTGGCGCCGCCGCTGGTTTGCCCCATGCCGCCGGAGGTGGAGCCGTTGGGACCGCCGCTGCCCACGCCGCCCGTGCAGGCCAGCGAGGAGAGGCCAATTACACCCATGGCGGCAAATACCGCGGACGCACGCGAGGCGCGGAGGACCTTCATCGTCTTGAGCAATGCCGCTCGTCCTCTAAAATTGTCACCAAATCGACCACTCTTATCGCGATCCGCACGATTCGCGCGCGCGAGCCAGGTAGGCGGAAGTTGGGTTGAGCTTCTCCATCCGCTTCAGCTCATTTTCGGCTTCCTGCCGGCGACCGAGCGCACACAGAGTTCGAGCGCGCGTTGCCGCTCGTTCTTCACTCAAGACGCCGCGAGGGAAGCGTGCTGCGTGCTCGGCGAGCGCCTCGAGCGCTTCCTGCGGACGCCCCCTCGAGAGGGCGGCTTGTGCCTTCGACAACAGCGCCACCTCTTGGCGGATCTCGTTGCCTGGTTTGGACGCCTCAGCCGTCGTCGATGGGCTGCGCTCGGGCGATGCAGGCGCGTTCGGCTGGCTGGGCGGCTCTGCAGCTTCGTCCTCGGCCTCTCGTTCGACGGGCCCTGACGCTCGCGGAGCCACCAAAACCGGCTGCGGATTGACGGGCGCGGGCGGCTGCACACTGGCCGGCGACGCGGTGGTCGCGTGCCAAATATAGGCCCCTGCCGCCACCGGCAAGACTACCGCCAGCAGTCGACCCGCATGCGCCACGTTGAGCAGACCGCTCAACGTGCGCTGAGCGCCAACCGCAACCGCCACGCCCACCGAGAGCGATGCCGCTCCGGTGATGGCAGCCATCAGCCGAGCTCGGTCCGCGTCAGTCGGGCAAAAGGCCTCCCGACCAGCATCCACGAGCTGGCAGGCTTCGTAACTCATTTCCTTCATGGCACCCTCCTGCGCTCGAGCGACTTTCGTTGGCGTTGAGCAGCAGCGTCGAATTCTTCTCGTGCTGCGCGAAGACGCGAATAGACGGTATTCATCGGCACGCCGATGGTCTCGGCAATCTCGCGACCGCTCATTTCTAGGATTTCACTCAGCACGAACACCTCTCGCTTCCGCTCGTCGAGTGCGTCGAGCAGCGCAGATAGAACGCGGACCTGCCCCTGTCGCTCGGCGGCCGCGAGCGGCGATTCCTCGGTGGAGCGCAGCGAATCGATATCAGGCGCGCCGCGTGAGTCGCGTTCGCGTCGCCGACGCCGATGCGTGCTCACGACCCGTCGGGTAATGCCGTAGATCCAGCTGCGCGCGAGCCGTTCTTCCTTCAGGTCGCTGTGGCGACGCTGAACGACGAGGAACACGTCTTGGACGACGTCGTCGATCTCGTCAGATTTGGAGCCAAATGCTCGCGCGCACTTCCACACGAAGTCGAAATGGAGCGCACACAGCTCCTCAAAAGACGGAACGGCGAGCGTTGGTTCCGGGCCGGCCAGAGTGGTCGCGGCACGACCAGCCGATTCTGCTGGCGACGGGGCCATAAAGATTGGAAATGCGCTGACTCCCCTTTATTTGTCAGAAAATCCACTCGCAGCCCAAATCAACGCGCGGGGCGGCCAAGCTCGGCTCGTGAACCGGCCCGAGCTGGTCGATGACGAAACGGGGCCGGACCGGCGAAACGAGCACCGTAGCGTCGCTGAAGAAGCGCAAATGCTCGAAACCCGGCGTCGGCAGGGACGCGAAGACCCCAAGCGCACCCGACACCCACACCGCCGTACCCGTCGTCGCCATGAAGACGCGAGATCCGATGCCCGCGCCGGCCAGGCGTTGGACGGCGGCGCCCAGGCACGGGCCGAGCTCCAGGCCATGAAAGTCTTGGACGAGGCACGCCTCGGCGCGAGCCGAACGGGACGTGAAGCGTGTCGCGAAGCCCAAGACCTGGTTGGTTTGGGGCTGCCAAAGCTCTCCCCTGACGCTGGCGCGCAGGGCTCTCCAGCGAATGCCCACTGCCGCTGCCAGGCCGAGCTCTGGGGACGGTAGCGAGCCCCAGCCCACGACGCCGATCGGCGCGTCGAGCACGAAGCGCGCCCGGGTCGCCCCGCTCTGGCCGTGCGCCTCCGCCCTCTCGGCGGGCGCCGGCCGCTCGGGCTGCGGGGCGGGAGGTGACGGCGGTGCTTCCCGGCCGTCGGCCGTTGGTGCGGAAGTGGGCGTGCTGTCTCCGGCCGACGACGCCGACGCCCCGCTCAGCGTCGAGCGAGCGAGCAGGGCGATGGCGATGGCAGCGGCGCCGGCCAGCTCGTCGCAGGTTCGCGCTTCGATCACGCGGGAGCTGGGGGTGCTGCCGACGCCCATGCTCAGCAGTAAACGGTAGCCGCTCTCCACCCGCTCGACTTGGCCGGACGCGCGCACGTCGGCGACGCTGCTGGCGCTAGCGTCACCCCCGAGCAGGGCATCGATCCGCGCTTGGACGTTCTCGGTCGTGGGGCAACCGGGCGGGCCACTCCAGGTGAGGGCCAAGCGCGCGGTCGGCTGGGCGGCGACGGCTGACGTCCACCCGAGCACCAAAACGCCGGTCCAGCTCCAGCTCGCCTTCATGATTCCCGCTGCCTGCGCGCCCTTTTTTCGAAAGCTTCGAACAAGCGCACGATGAACGAAATCGCGCAGCAGACAAAGCAAAAGCGGGGGCCTCGAAACCGTTTGGCACGCTGGCCTGATTGACGCACCGCCGGGGAGGGAGCAGATCTCCAAGCGTTGGGCACTCGGGCAGTCATCGGGATTTTGTTGTTCGTCGCTGGCGGTTGCGCCTCACGCGACGAGTCGCTGGGGTGTGCGGAGCTGGTCGTGAGCTGCCCGGGCGGCGACGCCGACCAGCAGTGGTGGCTCGCCAAGGCGCCGACCTCCAGTCAATCCTTGCGCATCCAGGGTGGGGAGTGCGGCTCCTGGCTCGCGTACATCCAAAACGACGCCACCGCTCGCTACGATGACATCGACCTCGGAACGAGAGAAGGCGAGATGCGCCTGAGAGTGGTGGTGGCCGCCAACGACGCGCTCACCGACGGGGGAACGCTGAGCCTGTTCGCTGATTCCGACATGACCACCGCGGTGACGAGCTGCACCGTGAAGGGCACCGGTGGGTGGTTCAATTGGTTGGTCGTCGACTGCGGTGCGCTCACGCTTCGCGGGCTGCACTCGTTGACGTTCAAGTTCAACGGCACGTATCAGTACGTGTTCAACTTCGCGGCCTTCGGCGTGGTGCGCGCCGGCTCGCCTGACTGCACGGTGACTGGGCCCAAAGCCGTGGACCCCAAACCCTGAGCCGGCCGCCGTTGTTGCTTACGAAGCGTGCCGCGCCTTGCGAACGGTGCCCGTGATCAGCAGCCCCACGATCACCATGGAAAACACGGTCGGACCGGCGAAAAAGTAACGCCAGGCCATGACGCCGTTGAATGCCATGGCGGCGACCAGCGCCCAGGCGATCACTTGCACTTGAGGCCAAGCGTCGGGCGTCACTCGGTCGAGCACCAGCGCCGTGACGGCTACCAGCACCAAGAACGCCGAGACGGTCAGGCCGAAGCCGAACCAGAACCCGTACCAGGTGCAGTCGGCGCCGTTGAATTCGAAGTGGGTCGCCTTCATCGCCGCGAACACGGTGTCCGAGGCCGGCCCGAGGCTCTTCTGCATCAACATGCCGCCCGCGGTGTGGCCCGCGCAGAACAGCAACGCCAGGTAGGCCGCGATGCGGAAGGGCGTGAAGTACTTCATGGCTGCTCCAGCCAAGTGGCAAGCCACGTGAAGACGCGTTCCCAGCCGGCGGCGTGGCTGTGGCACGCTTCGGCGGCATTGCCGAAGCCCTCGTGGCGGACCGTGATGCGCGTGCCGCCCTCGATGGCGTCCAATAAATAAGTCACTTTGGTCGCGGCGCCCTCGACCCACTTCGGGGCCCAGGTTTGCACCAGCTTTTTGGGCGGATCGATCTCGAGGAACTCGCCGCTGACCTCGAACGGCTTGCCGTCGCGGCCGACACCGACCGAGCGCCATTGACCACCGACCTTGAGCTCGCCCGTCCACTGCGTCACGCGGTACAGGTCCGGCGAGCCCCACCACTGGGCAATGTCTTCGGAAGCGAGCGCGCGAAACACGCGCTCGGGGCTGGCCTTGATCTCGACCGACGCGAGCAGCATGCCCGCCGTTACGTCTGCCACGGCGCGCGCGCCGCGCATCTTGATTGCTTCGCTCATTCGTCCTCCAAGTAACGCTTCAGATTGTTCAAGCTGCTCAGCCAGAAGCCGCGGTAGCCTTCGATCCAACTCGCGATCGGTTGCAGCCGCTGCGGCTCCAGTTGGTAGAGCCGTTCGCGGCCAGAGCGCTGCTCGGTGACCAGCGCCGCCTCGCGCAGCACGCGCAAGTGCTTCGAGATGGCGGGGCGCGTTTGCGCGAAGTCCTCCGCCAGTGCGTTCACCGGCGCAGGCCCGGCCCGCAACCGGTCGAGGATTGCCCGGCGCGTCGGATCCGCGATGGCACGAAAGACGTCGGCGCGGGCTGGGGCGTGAGGCATTAGGTAAACGAATGGTTACCTAAATTATTGCCGAGAGCAAGCAAAATTGGGCCTAGACTGCCGACCAGTCACTCGTAGGCTACGCATTAACCGTCGGCGAGGGCGCGGCGAGGCCCGCCGCGACGGGGCCCAGCGGGCGAGGAAGCCACTCAGCGGGCGAGGGTGCTGCCTATCAGCGCGCCAGCCGCGAAGTAGCTGCCCGTGCTCGAGCTGGGCAGAATGTCGTAGGTGCGGGCGTAGGCGTACGGCACGAGCTCGATCGCGAGGGCGGTGTGCAGCTCGTCGAGCCGGCCGCCGGCTTCGAGCGCCGAGAGCGGGCGCCCGTCGGCCATCGGATGACCGGGGCTAAGCTCGAGCACCGCGCCACCGTCTAGCACCAGACGGAGGACGCGATGATCGACGACGGGCGTGCTGCCGATGCGCGCTATCGGCACCGCCACGATGGCGCCTTCGTCGACGCTGTACACCAGATCGCCTACCCGCAGCTCCGCGATGGCTCGCTCGCCGGAGGGCGTAGCGATGGGCGTGTCCGGCGCGGCGCAGATGGGGCACATCTCCTGGCCCCACTGCCAGACTCCGCCCTCACAGCGAATCGGCAGCTCGCAGCTGGTGCCGCATTGCAAGCCAGCGTCCTGACAATCCGTGCCGGCCTGAGCAGGCGGATTGGGGCAGCCGGCCATCGGCTTGACGCACGCCCATTCGGGAGGATCGATGGTCTGGCAGATGGGGTAGGCAGCGCCATTTCTGCACGGGCTGCAGGTGCACACGCTGCCGTCATCGTACCAGCACTGAAGATCTGGGCTGTCGCACTGGCTGCCCACGGTGGGTTGCTGGGCGGAGCAAGCAGCCGGTAGCGGTGGCTCGCTACAACCGGCCGCCGGAGCCGTGATGGTCCATTTGCCGTCGTTGCAAACGCCGCGGGTGCGACACACCGGTCGAATGTCGTCGCCCCAACTGCAGTCTGCCGCGGTGAAACCAAAGCCGGAGCCTCCCGCCGCGGAAACCTTGCAGGCGTCACCCTCGTCCGGCACCGCGGCGGGGCAACGTGACGCGGAGCCGCCGCCCTCTCCACCGCTAGCGCTGCCGCTCGTGCCGCTGCCGCCCGTAGCGCCGCTCGTGCCGCCGTTGCTGGCGGGCTCGTGCTGGCTCGTGCCACCGCACGCGACCGCACTCGTCAGCAACCACAAGGAAAGTGCCAGGGTGCTTCGCATGCGGCACAGCATACCGCATTCTCGTCGCCAGGCGCGTAGTCGCCACTCCAAGCCATTCAATGGCGCACGAAGGCCAAGACTAGCTCGATGGCGATCAGCGCCAACACGGCGCCCTCCAGCAGCAGCGAGCGGCGGTGCTGGGCCAAATCGACGAGCAGCTCCAAGTTGTCCTGAATCATGTGCAGCTTCTGGTCCAGGCTCCGGTAACGGTCTTCGATCGCAAAAGCGAGCCGCAAGTCGCGATGCAGCCGATCCAACCCTTCGTCGTCCCAAGCGACCGCAGGTGAGTCGAGCAGCGACAGCGTGTGAACCACCTGGGTGCGCGTGGTCATGCCACGGCCGATCAGCGCCAGCAGATCGCGGCTCTTGCCGCTGACGCGCCCGCTCTCGGCCAGCCGTCGTGACGCGCTTTCCAGCTGCGCCACCAGCTCGTCGACGTTGTCTTCGTAATACTCCATGCCCATGGATTGCCCGATGACGAGCGCCACCAGCTCGACGCTGCGCACGTCGAGCTCCGCCAGCACCACGCGATCGAACAGCGCTGAAGGGCGACTGCCGGGGCGAAGCTCGACCAGGAAATTCTCCAACAGCGGCGGTCGGGTCTCGCGCTGGCAGAGCGCCAACAACCGGTCCATCACGCGCTTTCGCTCCGCCTCCGGCACCCCGATGAAGACCATCACCCCGAAATCGTGGGCGACCACCCAGCTTTGCGGATCGTAGCGCAACACCAGCGAAGTCTTGTTCACGCGCACGCGCTCGAGCGCCGGTTCGAAGATGACCTCGAGCTGCTTGATGGGAACGGTGCTGGCGATGGCGAAGGCGGCGACCTCGATGGTCGGGGAGCTCGATGACGACGGCTGGTCTTCGGCCACGGCTGGATCTACCAGCAATCGGGCGCGCCGTTGCAATCGCAAAACGAGCGTCCTGGCCGGGCGTGATGGGCGACCCCGCGGCGCGCAGCCGCGACAACGGCCCATGCCGGCGAGGTTTCGGCCCGCGGCGAGCTGAGCTATCAAGCGGGCATGAAGCTTGGTTCAGCTCGGCTGGTGCATGGCGTGTTGCTAGGTCTGTTGGTGGCGGCCGCTTCGGCGGCGTGCGGTAGCGACGACGGACGCAAGCACGTCCAAGACGTCTCGGGTGGCGCCGGCGGAGACGGCGGCGCTGGCGGAGCCAAGCCGAGCGCCAGCGCGGGCGACGGCGGGCAGCCGGAGGGCGGCGGCGGTCAACCGCTGGAGACGAGCGCGGGGCAGGGCGGCATGCCACCGCTGGCCATGGCGGGCGAGGGCGGCACGCCGCTGGTGGTCGAGCAGGGTGGCGCGCCGGCTGCGGGCGCAGGCGGAGCCGGCGGAGCCGGGGGGGCGCCGGACGTGCTGCCCCCCATCAATTGCGAACCGGTCGTGTTCGACGATCCCAACCTCGAAACTGCCATCCGCACCGCCATCGACAAGGTGGGCCCGCTCACGGCGGCCGACATCGCCTCGCTCACCACGCTCGATGCGCGCGGCTACGGCGTCGCGGACTTGGGCGGCATCGAATGCTTCAGTGAGCTCACCGATCTGGACTTGGGCTACGGCGGCCAGGCCAGCAACGTCACGGACCTCACGCCGCTCCGCTACCTGAAGAAGCTGGGCGGCCTCGACCTGACCGGCGATCCGGTGGCGAGTCTCGAGCCATTGGGCGAGCTACCCCAACTGCAAGTGCTGCGCTTGTCGAGTACCTCGGACCTGCTCGACCTGACGCCCCTGAGCACGGCAAAAGCCTTGGTTCGGCTGGACCTCCAAAGCAATATGCTGGCGGATCTCACCCCGCTCGGAAAAATCGCGACGTTGGACGAGCTCTGGCTCACCAATGCGACGCCTACGGTGCCCACTTCGCTGAGCGCGCTCACCAACGTGAAGAAGCTCTACATGAGCGGCAGCCAGCTTGCCGACGCGACGCCACTGGCCGCGCTCACTCAGCTCACCGAGCTCAATCTCGACAGCAACACCAATCTGACCAACTTCAACAAGCTGAGCACGCTCGTCAACCTTACTTACTTGGACGTGAGCTACACCGGCGTTAGCAGCATTGCGGCGGTGGCCAGCATGACCAAGCTGCAGACTCTTTATCTTTACTTCGACAACGTCGCTGACATCACGCCGCTACAGGGTTTGACGCAGCTGCAGACGTTGGCGCTCAACTACAACCCCGTGACCGACATTGCGCCGCTCGTGGCCAACGCCGGTATCGCCGCCGGCGACAGCGTGAATCTGGCCGGCACCGGCGTTAATTGTACCGATCAAGGCGCCAACGTCACCGCGCTCGTCAACCGCCAGGTAACCGTTTACGGCATCACCTGCAATTAGGCAGCGGGCGCTCCGAACCAGGTGCCGAGCGCGTCCCTCAGGCCGCGCTCGGTGCCGTCACCGACCCACGCTACGTAGCCGTCGGGGCGAATCAAAAGCGCCGACGGTGGCGCGACCGCGCCCAATACCGGTAGCTCCCAAGCGCCCGCATAGCTGGCGTTGACCCAACGAACGCGGTCGGCCCAAGCCGAGATGTCGAGCGCGTCGGGGTCGCCCAGATTGAGCAAGACGGGCCGCGCTGCGTGCAGCAACGTGAACAACCGGCGCGGCCCGCGGTCGGTGACCAGGTCCAAATCGGGCACGCGGCGCCCGAGCAGTGGATGCCCCGGGCCGAGGTCGTAGTGAACGTCGAGCCCGGACATCATGCCGGCGTAGCGTTTGCGAGGCTCATCCATGGCGAGCAGCTCGCTCAGCCTTTCGTGCAGCGCCTTCGTGCGCTCGTCGCCGCGGCCCAGGGCCGTTTGGGCCAACGTGTTCTTCAGCACGCGGGCCGCGATGGGGTGCCGCTCGGCCTGGTACGTGTCGAGCAAAGCGTCGGGCGAGCTGCCGCGCACGACCTGCGCCAGCTTCCAACCCAAGTTCACCGCGTCCTGCACGCCTAGGTTCAGCCCTTGTCCGCCCGTCGGCGAGTGCACGTGGGCCGCGTCGCCCGCCAGCAGCACCCGCCGCTCTCGGTACGACGCCGCTTGCCGAGCCATGTCGCTGAACCTCGAGAGCCAAGTGACGTTGTGAACCCCGAAATCGCGGCCGTACACGGCCACGAGAGCTTGGCGGAGCTCTTCGACGTCTGGCTCACCGTCCCTGACCTCGGGCTCGGTCAAAACGACGCGCACGCGCTGAGTGTCGCCTAGCTTCCCGAGCCCGTTGACGCCTCTTTCGCCGGGTCGGACGCCCCACACGGGTTCTTCGGCCATGTCGACCTCGGCTATCAAATAGCTGACCGACGCCTCCCAGCCCGGAAATGCGATGCCGGCCCGTTTGCGGATCGAGCTCCGGCCGCCGTCGCATCCCACCAAGTACCGTGCGCGCAGCGACGCGCCGTCCGACAGCGCTACGTCGACGCCCGCTTCGTCTTGCTCGAAGCCAGTCACCTCGCGTCCGCGATAGATGGGGACGGAAAGCTCGTCGAGCCACTCTGCCAGCGCGCGCTCGATCTGGTTTTGAGCCAACGCGAGGCCGTAGTTGTGACGCGTCGGAAAATCAGCGATGTCGAGCGGAATCATGGCAAAGCCCGCAATCTGCATGGTCTTGCCTTGCGACAGAAAACGCTCGGCGACTCCGCGCTGGTCGAGCACCTCGATCGTGCGCGCGTGCAGACCGCCGGCGCGTGTGCCGGCGAGCGTTTGATCCACGCGCCGCTCCACCACGGCAACGTCGACCTGCGCGAGCGAGAGCTCTGCGGCCAACATCAACCCCGTCGGACCACCACCTGCGATCACCACTTCATGGTTCGTCATGGCCACTAAGGTGCGGCACACCCGGGGGCTTGCGGCAATCCCCGGTCTCTGGCATATGACAGCAGTGGGAGGGGTCGAACGCGCGCCGCGCTCGCTGTTTTGCGTTCGCTTCTCGGGACCCGCCGAAGCGCTAAATCTTCGATCTTCGTAGGTTTTTCGCGAAATCCTCTAAGGCGCCGACATGACCTTGGGCTGCCAATCCGCAGCCCGAATCGCAGAAGCTGCTGTAGCGGCGAAGGGCCACCTCGTACGATCGAGATTTTTTCACAGGGAGGACGGGAGGACGGGAGGTCGAGACGGAGGCGAGAAATTTTGGGGTCCGCGCTGGCCGCCAGCGAGTCTGCAGCAGCGTCGCGGGCTGAACCCCTCCGGCTTTCACTCGAGGGAAGTATTTTTGGTTTTGGTCCTCCAAAAACAAAAATGCGTTCTCGCCTTCCCCGCTCTCCTCCCGTCCTCCGGTCCTCCCTGTGAAATCCCGGAGGCTCTCGACACCACCCGCCAGGACGGCAGCAACCCGAAGCGCTCGCGCAGGGTGGCCTTGGGACGCCACGGTAGTTTCTGCAAGGGATCTGCGGCGCGGCAGCCCGATCGCCGCGTGCTGGCATTCTTCTTGCGTTGCCGTGGGCCTCCCGGAGCGAATACAAGGAGCGATTATGACGCCGAAGAACACCATCTGTCTCTGGTTCGACAAGGATGCGGAAGATGCCGCGCGCTTCTACGCCGCCACGTTTCCGGACAGCAAGGTCACGGCCGTGCACAAGGCGCCCGGAGATTTTCCGTCGGGCAAAGAAGGCGACGTGCTGACGGTCGAGTTCACCGTCTTCGGCATTCCCTGCATCGGTCTGAACGGCGGCTCTTATTTCAAGCAGACTGAAGCGTTTTCATTCCAGATTGCGACGGACAATCAAGAAGAGACGGACCGTTATTGGAACGCCATCGTCAAGAATGGCGGCGCCGAGAGCGAATGCGGGTGGTGCAAAGATCGCTGGGGCGTCAACTGGCAGATCACGCCGCGCACGCTGACGGACGCGCTTGCGGCAGGCGGCCCCGAGGCAAAGCGCGCCTTCGAGGCCATGATGTCGATGAAGAAGATCGACGTGGCCAAGATCGACGCGGCCCGGCGTGCCGCTTCCTCGCGCTGAAAACGGCCGAGAATCGCAGAAAAGAGGCGGGGCGGCCTTCGGTTCAGCTGGACGGCGGTTTCGGATACTCTCGCCGGCCATGAAGCTTGGCACCCCGCTTTCACCTTCGGCCACCCGCGTCATGCTGCTCGGCAGTGGAGAGCTGGGCAAAGAGGTGATCATCGCCCTGCAGCGGCTGGGCGTGGAGGTCATCGCCGTCGATCGCTACGCCGACGCACCGGGCATGCAGGTCGCGCATCATGCGCACGTGCTGGCCATGACGGACGGCGCGGCGCTGCGCGAGCTGATCGAGCGCGAGCGGCCCGCGCTGGTCGTGCCCGAAATCGAAGCCATCGCGACCGACACGCTGGTGGCGCTCGAGGCAGAGGGCGTGACCCAAGTCATCCCCACCGCGCGCGCCGCGCAGCTGACCATGAATCGCGAGGGCATTCGCCGCCTCGCGGCCGAAAAACTGGGCCTGCCCACGTCGGCCTATCGCTTTGCCGATAGCTTGCCCGAGCTCCGTGCCGCCACCGCTGCCATCGGCTACCCCTGCTTCGTCAAGCCGGTGATGTCTTCGTCGGGCAAGGGCCAGTCGTTGGTGCGCAGCGCCGACGCGGTCGACGCCGCGTGGGAGTACGCAGGCAGCGCCGGGCGTGTCGCGCAAAGCAAAGTCATCGTCGAAGGTCTCATCCCTTTCGACTACGAGATCACCCAACTGACGGTGCGCGCCGTCGGCCCCAGTGGCCAGGTCGAAACCCACTTTTGCGAGCCTATCGGACACGTTCAGGTTCACGGCGACTACGTCGAAAGTTGGCAGCCTCAGCCCATGTCCCGGCTCGCGCTCGAGCGCACGCGCGCCATTGCCAAAGCGGTCACCGACGAGCTGGGCGGGCGAGGGCTGTTCGGGGTGGAGCTATTCGTGCGCGGCGACGAAGTCTGGTTTTCGGAGGTCAGCCCTCGCCCTCACGACACCGGCTTGGTCACGCTCTGCTCGCAGCGCCTGTCCGAGTTCGAGCTGCACGCGCGAGCGATCTTGGGCCTGCCGGTCGACGTTTCGCTCCGGCGGCCCGGCGCCAGCGCGGTGATTTACGGCGGCGTCGACGCCCGCGCCATCAGCTTCGAAAACGTCGACCAAGCCCTGCAAGTCCCCGAAAGCGATCTGCGACTGTTCGGCAAGCCCGAAGCCTTCGTGCGGCGCCGCATGGGAGTCGCGCTGGCAACTGCCGACGGCATCGAGGAAGCGCGCGTTCGCGCCAAGGCTTGCGCCGCCGCCGTCAAGCCGACCGCGTGAGCGCCACGGGCGTCTTTCAGAGCCGAATCGAGACGCCCGTCACGGCGACCAGGCCCAGGGTGTAGTGGTGCAAGAACGCGAACGGCACCTCCACGGCCAGGCTCAGCTTGACGCGCTTGGAGACCGGGAAGGCGGCGCCGAGCGCGCCCAGCACGGCCATGTCGGGGTTGGCGCGGCCGAGCGTGCGCGGCGCGTAGGAAAAGATCAGCGCGGTGTAGAACGGATCGTAGAAGCTCCAGCCGAGCTGCGGCATCAGCGCAAAGCGCTGAAAGCGGCTGGAGCCTGCCGGCGGCTCGGGCCAGAGCCGCTCGGTGAATTGCAGGTTCATGCCGATGCGCACTCGGTCGACGAAGTAATAGTGCAGGCCCGCGTTGGCGGACAGGTTGAGGGCGTTGCGCAGCGTGGTGTTGGTGTGCGTGGTGTAGTCGTGGCTGGCGAGCAGCATGCTCAAGCTGTCGGTCTGCAAGACGTCCCCACGCTTGGGGCCAGCGTGAGACTCGACGGTCGCGCACGAAAGCGCGAGCACCACGGCTGCGCCGAGCAGCCAGGAGAGTCGGGAGGCGCGCGTGGACATCTTGCCCACCCCTACGTCCCTCTGCGGCTTTCATTTAGAGCCGGCCCCCGACGGCCGAAAATGCCTGCCTGCGGTCGAAAAACGAAGCTCACCGCAGGCGGGGACGCACCGTGCCGGGACGGCTCAACCAAGAGCCAAAACGATCATCCACAGCATGGCCAGCAACTGAACCGTGAACAGCGAAAAACGGTAGGTCACGGCGCGCTCGGTCTGCACGAACAAGACGTGGACCGACGTTTGGCAGATGCGCGCCGCCAAGACCGCGATCGAGAGCGCGTCGAGCAGCGGACCATGGCGGCCCGCCAACGTGGCGACCAGCACGATCGCGCCGTAAACCGGCAAGTTCTCGATGCAGTTCAGGTGTGCGCGCGTCGCCCGCTGGTACCAGTCGGGGCCGTTGCTGGCGTCGGCGGGGAAGCCATTGATGCGAGCCCGCTTCGTCAAAATGAGCCGCCAGCGGTGTACGCCGACGGTGGCTGCCAGCACGATCAGCGTCCACGTGGCAAAGCCCAGCAGGGTGAGGAGCGGTACGGTCATGGGCGTTTCCTTTCGAGCTCGTACGAGGGAAGCCCATCAGAGCAATGGTTCGAGGGCGGTTTTGATGCGTGTCGCCTCGCTCTCGCCCACCAGCTCGAACAAGACCTCCACGAAGCGCGTCTGTTCGATGCCGGAGCCGATGTACTGATAGCGATACGCGCGCAGGAAGGTGGCGTGCATCTCCCCGAGCTGGCTGTCGGACAGCCGGCGCTTCAGGTGGTCGACGAAGTAGCTGGCGTCGGCCACGGCTTGCAGCTGCAAAATGCCGTCGACGGCCCCGACCAGCGCCAGCAGGTCGTCGACAGCGGCGGCGCGCTCGCTCGCGGTCAGCGTGGCGTCCACTCGGCGCCATTCCAGCTCGTCCAGCACCGCGTGTTGGCTCTCTTCTTTCCAGTGGAAGAGCAGCACGTCCTTGAACAACGGAGATAGGCCGGCGTCGGGCTCGATGCTCTTCTTGTAGTGAGCGAGCGTGAAAAGCTCGATGTGGCAGGTGAGCGCCAGCACCGACCAGCTGCTCTTGGCCAGCACGACGCGCGCCACCTCGTTGGGCTCGGGCAAGAACCGATAGCCCTCGGGCATACCTCGAGCGGCCAGCTCCTCCATGCGCCGAAATAACTCCTGGTGCTTGAGCTCTTCGTCGCTGAAACGGACCAGCGCTTCGAGCGCCTGCTGATCGCCGAAGAAATGGTGTTGACTCAGCTGCAGCACCTTGGCGGCAATGAAGCGCTCGACCAGCCCGAACACGTTGGCGTAGCTCCGGCCCTGAACCTGGCTCATGAAGCGTTGCTCGCTCGGTGACAGGAAGTCCACCGTGTGTGCCAGCGACAAACCGTCCGGCAAGTACTTGTGCTCGGGCTCGAGCATGCGGCCCCGCAAGACGTCGCGGTCGAGCTCCCAGCGGGCGCGCTTCGAGGCCGTGACTGCGCGCTGGTAGGGATTGGAGGCCAGGTTTTGGATGACGGCGTTCATGTGCTTTTTTTCTTTCTTGGTTTCTTGAGGATCGCGTTAATTGAGCGGTTTTTCTGCGGAAAAGTTGACGGCCCCGAGCTCGAGATCCGCCGACACCGTGCCCTCGGCGCGGCTTCCGGCGAAGCTCTGGAACCGGGCTTCGACGCGGCCGTCTCTCAGGCCCGCCGCGTGCGCCAGCTCCAGCAGCTCGGGCTCGGGCAAGGCGCCGCCAATGCAGGCCGCCCACAGCTCGGGGCTCTGCCGCACCTGCAGCTTGAGCTCACGGCGCACCACCACGTCGGCCAGCAGCAGACGCCCGCCGGGACGAAGCACGCGAAAGATTTCGCGCAGCGCTTGGCGCTTGTCCGGCGACAGGTTGAGCACGCCGTTGGAAATGACCACGTCGACGCTGGATGACTCGAGCGGCAGCTCTTCGAGCAATCCTGGCAAAATGCGCACGCGCTCGGACAGCCCCGCGAGCGCCGCCGCGTGCTCGGCTCGCTCGCGCATCGCAGACGTCATGTCGACACCAATGGCTCGTCCGCCGTTGCCGACGCGTCGCGCGGCCAACAACAGATCCATGCCGGCTCCACAAGCGTGATCGAGCACGGTCTGGCCGGCCGCCAGCGCGCTCATCGCCAACGGATTGCCGACGCCGGCGAAGCGCTCGGTCGCTACGCGCGGTAGCGCGTCGAGCTCGGCGCGCTCGTAGCCGAGCTGCTCGACCGCGTAGTCGAGCCCACGATGAAAATGGAAGTCGCCGGTCGGGTCGGCGGCGACGCGCGTGTAAACGGCGCGCACGCTCTCGCGCAGGGACGTGACGTCGAAATCGATGGGACAGGTCGCAGCCATGAAGCCTCCAGAGTCCGGGCCATCTGGGCTCGGACGGAGACTCCAAGAGCGAGCGGCGTGCCAGGCCGCGCTATATTTAATTTTCGAATAAATTCAGATATTTATGGTTCGTGATCGGGTCGCGGGGGGTCGTGAGATTTCATGAATTGTGATATTTCGCGAGCCCCTACGTGAAATCTCATGACCTCTCCCCGTCGGCCCCCTCGAGCCGCCTCGACGAAAACGAGGCCCTGCGGCGCGTGGTCGAGGGCACCGCCAGCGAAACCGGCGAAGGCTTCCTCCGCTCGCTCGTCGACAACCTGCGGAGCGCGCTCGGCACCATGGGCGCCTGGGTTGCGACCTTGGACGAGGAGCGCAGCGAGCTGCGCGCCGTCTCGATGCGACTGCGCGACGACTGGCTCGACGGCTACACCTACCCGGTGATGGGCACTCCATGCGAGGTCGCGCTGTCGGAGCGGCGCGCCGTCCACGTGCCCGATCGCATGGTGGAGCTCTACCGCGGCGTGCCGGCCCACCGGCACTACGGCGCCGTCAGCTACTTGGGCGTCCCGGTGTTCGACACGGACGGGCGCATCATCGGTCACGTGGCGGTGCTGGACGACAAGCCCATGCCCGAAGAGCCGCGGAGCATGGCCATCTTCCAGATTTTTGCCAACCGCGCCGGCGCCGAGCTGTTGCGTTTGCAGGCCGCGCGCGCCGCCGCCGAGCGCGAAGCCCAGCTGCGGCTGCTGATCGACAACGCCATGGACGCCATCGTCGACTTCGACGACCAATTCCAGGTCGCGCTGATGAATCCGTCCGCTCGTCGTGTGTTCGGCTACTCCGACGCGCAGCCGCAGGCCCTGGATGTGCGGCATTTGCTGAGCCAAGCGTCGCAAGGCCGGCTTGCCCATTGCGTGGGCGAGCTGTCGGCACCGAGCGGCGGGCAGAGCTTGTGGATTGCGGGAGGCCTGGACGCGCTCACCAGCGATGGCAGCCGTTTTCAAGCCGAGGCCACCCTTTCGCACTACCGCCGCGAGCAGCGCCTCCAGTTCACGTTGATCTTGCGCGACGTCGAAGAGCGGTTGATGGCCGAGCAGCGCATCGTCACGTTGACGCGCGAGGCCCGCTATTTGAACGACGAGCTCAAGTCGCTGCAGAGCTTCGAGCGCATCGTCGGCTCGTCTACGGCCCTGCTGCGCGCTTTGCGCGCGCTGGAGCAAGTGGCCGCCACCGACACGACCCTGCTGCTGTTGGGCGAAACCGGCACCGGCAAAGAGCTGTTCGCGCGCGCCGCGCACGCCGGTAGCCAGCGCAGTCAGCGCTCGTTCATCAAGTTGAACTGCGGCGCCATTCCTCACAACCTGATCGAAAGTGAGCTGTTCGGTCACGAGAAGGGCGCGTTCACGGGCGCCACCCAACGGCGCGAAGGGCGCTTCGTCTTGGCGGACGGCGGCACGCTCTTTCTCGACGAAATCGGCGAGCTGCCACTGGAGCTGCAGCCCAAGCTGTTGCGCGTATTGCAGGAGGGAGAGCTGGAGCCGGTCGGCAGCTCGCGCACGAGCAAGGTGGATGTGCGCATCATCGCCGCCACCAACCGAAATTTGGCCGAGCTCGTCGCGCAGGGTCAATTCCGCGAGGACTTGTTTTACCGGCTGAACGTGTTTCCGGTCACCATCCCGCCGCTGCGCGAGCGCGAAGCCGACATCGACGAGCTGGCACGGGTATTTTTGGACAAATATGCGCGGCGCCTTGGGCGAACGTTCGCGCCGCTTTCGGAGCTGACGCTGCGCAAGCTGCGTCGCTACCGCTGGCCCGGCAACGTGCGCGAGCTCGAGAACGTGGTCGAGCGCGGGGTGTTGGTTTCGACCAGCGGGGTCTTCGACATCGATCTGGCTCTGCCCGAAGCTGCCAAAAAGGGCGCCGTCACGCCGGTGCAGGAGCCCGAAGGCGAGCGCGTGCTGTCGATGACCGAGCTCGAGCAGCTCGAGCGCAAGAACTTCCAGCGCGCGCTGCAGCAAACGGGCGGCAAGGTCTCGGGTCCCGACGGCGCCGCCGCGCTCCTGGGCATCAACCCGTCGACTTTGAGCTCCCGCCTGCGCGCGCTCGGGCTGCGCTAGCAGGCCGCCGCGACTCCGGGCGCACCTGAGCCGGCGCACTGACCGTTGGGCAGGGCAGCCACGCCTGCCAGCGCGCCCCAACGTGGAAAAAGGTCGCGGCAGCCACGGCCTCCGTGCGCGCTCTCGCTGGCAATTCACCGAGCATCGAGGCTGTTGTCACCTCGGAGCCGACTGGCCCGCCGCTTGCTTCGATCTTCGTCAGGACCACCAACGCGGCGTCCGCTCCGGCTCGAAGCCGCCGCCGCGAGAAATGAGAGGCAACATGCTCGTCGGGGAATTGATGACGCGGAATACGACTTCGGTGCGGGCGGATCAGACGCTGGCCGACGCGGCTCAGCTGATGTGGGACTGTGATTGCGGCGCCTTGCCCGTCCTGGACGAATCAGGAACGAGGCCCATCGGGATGATCACCGATCGCGACATTTGTATGGCCACTTGGTCGCGCGGCGCCCCGCCCAGCGCCATCGCGGTAGCCTCGGTCATGTCCCAAGACCTCGTGCGCTGTTCCGAGAAGGACTCCATCGGCCGCGCCGAGTCGCTGATGCAATCCAACCAGGTCCGCCGCTTGCCGGTCGTGGACGCCAATGAGCGCTTGATCGGGATTTTGTCGCTCGCCGACATCGCCCGCGCCACTGAGCGCGCCAAAATCGTGCCTGATGGCTCAGGCAACGGGCTGGCCGCTACCCTGGCTGGAATCTGTCGCGCTCCCATTTCCGAACGGCAACCCAGCGCATCGATTTGATGTGGGCGGGCCGCTGCGCACCCGCGAAAGGAGACCCCGATGAACCGCAACCCCGTAGGCTGGTTCGAGATTTACGTGAAAGACATGCCGCGCGCGAGGAAGTTCTACGAAGCCGTGTTGGGCGTGAAGCTGACGAAACAGGAGTCGACCGCAGACAGCATCTCCGAAATGTGGATGCTACCCATGTATAAAGACGCCTCGGGTGCGGCAGGAGCGCTCGTGCGCATGGAGGGCGGCCCTGCCGGTGGCGGGGCGAGCACCATCGTCTACTTCGTCACGGACGACTGCACGGCCGAGCTCAACCGCGTGGCCGCCAATGGCGGCAGCGTCAAGAAGCCGAAGACGCCCATCGGCCCCAACGGCTTCATCGCGCTCGTTACGGACACGGAAGGCAACGTCGTTGGCTTGCACTCCATGAAGTAGCCTTGAGCCCGCTCACCACAAGTTCTTACCGTCGATCACGGTGACGTCGGCTTCGGCTGCATCGAAATCGTCGAACAGGCGCGCGTTGACGCCAATTCTGCGCGTTTTCCCGTCCCATGTGCCGTCGGGCTTGAAATCGGGGCTGTCGCTGTAGACGCCGCAACCGCACTCCTTGCAGAAGTGGTGCGCTACCAGCTTCGTCTGCCAGCGGTAGATCGAGTCTCCGCTCGCTTCCTTCACCGTGAGTTGCTCGGGCGCATAATAAGCGTACAGCGTGCCCCGCTTCGAGCAGAACGAGCACGTGCACCGGGTCAGTTTCTCCGGCAGGGTTCCGGAGATTTCGAACGACACTTTGCCGCAATGGCAAGCTCCAGATAGAGACATGCGCCAACAGTAGCGCACGACGGCGCAGGCAGGCACCCATGGTTGCCCAACCGCAGCCGCCAATGCCTCCACACCTCTTGGGCTGCCGCGCCGCAGATCCCTTGCAGAAACTACCGTGGCGTCGCAAGGCCACCCTGCACGAGCGCTTCGGGCTGCTAGCGTTCTGACCGCGTGTGTCGAGACCCTGATTTCACAGGGAGGACGGGAGGACGGGAGGGCCGAAGAAGCGAGAACGCATTTTTGTTTTTGGAGGACCAAAACCAAAAATATTTCCCTCGCAAGAAAGCCGGAGGGGTTGAGCCCGCGACGTCGCTGCAGACCCGCTGGCGGCAGCGCGTACCCCAAAATTCTCGCCTCTGTCTCGTCCTCCCGTCCTCCCGTCCTCCCTGTGAAAAAATCTCGATCGTTCGAGGTGGCCTGGATCCGCTACAGAAGCTTCTGCGAGTGAGGCTGCGGATTGGCAGCCCAAGATGTGGGGAATCGTTGGGCGCGGCCCGCTTGCAGACGCCAGCGTAGCGTCAGCCGGTACCGTAGGCGTCGTGGCGGCGCCGTGTGCGCCAGTGCGTTGCGAGCCATGCCCAGGCTTGCTCGATGGGGAAAAATGAAACGTAGGCGATGCCGCACAATTGGTACGGAAAGGCGATGGTCATCATCAGCACCACCGAAACGTGGAAGCCCCAGGCCATGGCGGCCCAGGCCGCCGCGATTCGGCGGCCTAGCAATGCCAGCGGAGCTCCGAGCTCGACGACCATCGTCAGCAGTGCCAGCGCGCGAAACACGCCATGTTGCTGCACGAGCCATGGGCCGAGCGGAAAAACCTCGGTGCCAAGCTCGATTTTGCGCAAATTATCGTAGGCCATTTGCGCGCGCAGCAGCTCTCCTTCGAGCCAAGGGCTTCCCGCGAGCTTGAGCTTGGCGACACCGGCTAGCGCGTACGTGATGACCGTGACCAGCGACATCGCGCGCAGGGCCCAGCCGTAACGCGCGTCGGGCGCACCGGGTGGCGGGCGGCCGTGCTTCAACGCGCGGCGCGCATCCAGGCTGAAGACGTCGGCGGCAGGGCTGAGCGCCAGCAACAGCACGTGCAGCGTCAACAGGTTGTCGGTGTGGAAGACCATGCCCCAAGACGAGCGGTAGGTCGTCACCCATAGCAGTGAGAGAGCGAAGAGCGGAGCGCTGTAGGTGAATGCGAGCCCAAACACGAACAAGAGCGACGTCACTAGCGCCAGCGCCGCGCTCGCCACCACCAGCGGGGCAGGCAAGGGTGCGGGCAGCCAGCTCGTCAGGCCCACGGGCACGAACTGTTGCGGCAGAAAATCGACGACGCTGAGCAAGCTAGGCGTGCGAATTACCAGGTAGACGACGGCGAACGCGCCCACGACCACGCGGGTGAGCGCCAGCCGCTCGGGCGGCACGGACCAGTACCAAAAACCTGCCAGTCGCTTCACTCGCGGTCCTTCACACGGCACTGCACGAGCCGCTGTGCACGCTCGGGCTCCGGCTTTCCCTCGAAATACGTCAGCGGGTCGAACCGCGCTCGCACGATGCGCACTTGCCGTACTTGCGAAAGCTCCGGCGCCACCGCGACGCGCGCGGCAATTCTGGCGCACAATGACTTGAGCGCGCGCCGGTCGTCGTTGGCTGCTTGTCGCAGCGTGCGCATGGCTTGCATGGGCTCGTCGTTGGCGATCATTCGGGGCGGCAAGCGGAGCAGGTCGCGTGACGCTGTGACCCCGAGCGCTACCGTCAACTCGGGCTTGTCGAGCACGCGCGCGAACATGGGATAGGTTGAGAACGGATACGAGTCATCGCGCGCCGCGCGCGACAGCGGCGTTGCGGTCGCGACCACCAGACCCAGCCCGAGCAAGCTCCGCAAAACCCACGTCACGCGCGCAACATACACGCGCGGCCGGCGAGTGCACATGGTTGCCCAGCTCGCCCAGCAGAGCGCGGGGCGTCACGCCCGCGATGGCGCGGAATTCGGCGATGAGGTGCGCTTGGTCGTAGTACCCGGCGGCGGCGGCGATGTTGGCCCAGCTGACGGCACCGCCCTGGCGTGCCGCGCCGAGCGCCCGGTGAAAGCGCGCAAGTCTGGCGAAAGCTTTAGGGCTCAAGCCCACAGTTTCATGGAACACACGGCGGAGATGACGCTCGCTCACGCCGAGCCCGAGGGCGACCGTGCTCACGCTGGCGTTTGCCAGCCGGTCGGCGGCGGCCAACGCGAGCTGCAGATGGGCAGGGTCATCAACGGCGGTGGTGACGCGGTCGGCGATGGCACGGTCCAAGATTGCCGCCGCCGCAGCCGTGTCGGGCGCTTGGGCGAGCTGCTCGACCAGCCGACGGGTGGCGGCGCTGTCCCACAGATCTTCGAGCGCCACGATTCGTCCCGCCATCTGGGAGGCCGGTACACCCAGCACCGCCTGTTGCGCACCCAGGCGAAGACGCGCCGTCACGGTGCGCTGGCCGGCGCGGATGAGCTTTCGATGCGCGCTCTGCCTGACGCCGAAGGCGTGAATGTCGATACCACTGCGAGTCGACGGTCCGAAACGCACCACCAGCTGCACCTCGGGACGCGGCATTGCCACGTAGGGGCCGTCGCGGTCACACTCGAACAAGAGCAGGGCTGCCACCGCCGATGCGGTGGGCGCGCTCGGCACGAGTGGGCGGTGAGCAGCGTTCGCGGACAGGACACGATTCTGAGGCGCCCGCGCCCGACACGCAACGTGCGGCCCGCGCTTGTCCGTTTTTTCCAAGCGGCCAAAAGCGCCGGTCGCTACGTTGTTTGCATGAAGATCCTCGTCACCGGAGCGACTGGAAAGGTCGGAAATCGATTGGCCAAGAGGCTGGTCCAGCGCGGCGACCAAGTGCGGGCCTTGGTGCGCAATCTCGGCCGCGCTACCGATCTGCGCGAAGCGGGCGTAGAGCTGTTAGAGGGCGATTTGCTGGACCCGTCATCGCTGGCGGCCGCTGTCGAAGGCGTGGAGGCCGTGGTCCACTGCGCGGCCTTCTTCCGGGGGGCGACGCCCGAGCAAGCGCACGCCGTCAACGAGCTTGGCACTCGACACCTGGCAAACGCGGCCCGCGCCGCCCGCGTCGAGCGCTTCATTTTCACCAGCACTGGTCTCGTCTACGGACCGAACGGTGGACGTCTGGCCAAAGAAGACGACGTCTGCGCGCCGACGGCGGCGTATCCGGTGAGCAAGCTGGCCGCCGAGCGTTTCTTGCTGGCGCTGTCCGATCTGGACGTGCGGGTGCTGCGCTTGCCGTTCGTGTACGGCGACGGCGATCCGCACATCGAAGAAGCCGTGCCCATGATGCGCGGCTTCTCGCCGACCCAACGGCTGTCCATCGGCCACCATGTCGACGTCGCACAAGCCGTGATTCGCCTGTTGGAAGCGCCGTCACCCGCACATCGCGTGTACAACGTCGTCGACGACGAAGCTCCCGAGCTTGCGGCGCTGTTCGCTTCGGTCGGCGCAGACCCGCCCGACGGCTCCGACGCCGAGCGCGGGCGCGCTTTCGACATCCCGCTCGACGGCAGCCGCATTCGCCAAGATTTGGGCTTCCAGCCGCAGTTTCCGCGCCTGGCGAAGGCCTGAAAAAGCAGGCTGGTGGTTGCGGCGACGGGTCGCGGCCATGTGCGTCTTCAAGCAACGACCGGCCACACTTGGTCACCAATACCTAGAAAACGTCGCCGGAGCGGGTCGGGTCGTCCCCGCGAGCGCCGTAGCATGGGAACGATGACCCGATTCAGCTTTGGTGCGCTGGCGCTCGGCCTCGCTTTGGCCGCCGGTGGTGTCGCCTTCGGTTGCTCCTCCAATGGCGGCAATGGCGACCTTTCGGGCGGAGCAGGGGGGGCCGCGGGGGAGGACAGCGGGTCGAGCGGCACCAAGCCGTCGGGAGGGAAGAGCAGCGTGGGTGGTCGCCCGTCGATTCCGGCCGCGACCTACGAGGGCTGCGGCAACCTCGGCTTCGAGTACGACGGCGGCGACTGCAAATCGGCTTGCCGCCCCGTCACCTGCAAATGCGACCCGTTCAACTCGAGCTATACGGGCTGCCACCCCGAGCGCGGCTGTCTCACCGCCGTCGACTGCGCGCTGGCCTGTGAGCTCGACTTGGGCGACGTCGTTCGCTGTATCGGCCAATACGCGCCTTGCAAGAGCGATCAAGATTGCGACACGGGCCGCTGCGTGGGGGCCGACGGCTCGAAGCCCGGCGATTGCCGGCCCGGTACCTCCGGTTCGCCCTGCCTCGACGAAGGCGATTGCGTCGACGGTAGTTGCGTCGCCGTCGGCAGCGACGGCGCCCATAGTTGTCAAACGGGCGAGAGCGGCGCGTCGTGCAACGTCGACGCGCACTGCGCCTCCGGTCTCGGGTGCATCCTGTCCGCGACTTCGTTCGTCGGCACCTGCAGTGACGGCCGGAGCGGCTCCCCCTGTGTGGACAAAACCGATTGCGAAAGCGGCATTTGCATTGCCGCGTCGTCCGACGCGGGGGCGTTGGGCGAGTGTAGTGACGGCTCGCTCGGCGCGAGCTGCGCCACCAACAAGCAATGTCAGAGCGGCTTTTGCGGCAAAAGCAGCCCCGGCTCGAGCCAGGGCACCTGCACCAACGGCAGCGCGAGCAGCCAATGCGCGGCGAACGATCAGTGTGCCAGCGGGCTCAGCTGCGTCATCAAGAGCTCTGGCGGCGCTTGCAGCTCGGGGGCCATCGGCCAAACGTGCGCTACCAGCGACGACTGCACGGCGGGAAGCTGCATCGAGATCGACTCGTTTCAGACCAGCGTGTGCAGCGCCGGCAAGCTCGACCAGCCCTGCGGCAAGAGTGAGGACTGCGACAGCGGGCACTGCGTCAACGGTGGCGGCGCCGGTAGCGGCCGGTGCAAGGACGGCGCCGTAGGTACCCCCTGCGATCGTCAAGACGACGCCGATTGTGAAGATGCCCGCTGCGCCCAAGATTCGGCCGGCGCGGGTTGGACGTGCAGCGCTGGCGCCCTTGGCGACCGCTGCAGCAAGCCCAGCCATTGCTTGGCCGGCACCTGTACCCTGGCCAATGACACCGACACCGACGGCTGGTGCAGCGACGGCGCCGACCAAGCCGCGTGCAAGCTCGACGAGCATTGCCAATCGAGCCGTTGCGCCGTCCAGACTGGCGGCAGCGGTGCCTGCACGACGGGCGCGGTCGACGCGCGCTGCATCGTCGACGAGGATTGCGTGAGCGGCCTGTGCGCGTTCGATCCGGGCAATGGCTACGGCAAATGCACCAAAGGACTGCTCAAGAGCGCGTGCAAAGACGCCGGCGACTGCGTGGAAGGCAGCTGTGCTTACTCGGTTGGCCTTGGGCGAGGCGAGTGCACCGACGGCTCATTGGGTGCGTTCTGCGTCACGCCGCCACAGTGCAGCTCGAAGCATTGCTACACGGGTGGAAATAGCGCCGGCGTGTGCACGGCTGGCGCCGCGGGCGACCAATGCGTGAGCACGCAAGACTGTGAATCCGGCGTTTGCACCGATCTCAAATGCAAGTGAGCACGCTCTTCATCTAGCTCTCGCTCGCCCCGGCCGCGGGGAATCGGAAGACCGCGACCGTGCCTCCCCCGTCACGCGAGCGAAGCTCGACGTCTCCACCGTGCTTTTTGGCGATCGAATAGGTGATCGAGAGGCCGAGACCCATGCCGGCGCCGACGGCTTTGGTGGTGAAGAACGGCTCGAACACGCGGTCGCGAATCGCTTCCGCGACGCCGCTGCCCGTGTCGGCGACGACCAGCTCGAACCAGCCGCCGCTCACCCCGGTAGAGATGGTGACGGTGCCGGGGCCGTCGATGGCGTCGATGGCGTTGCCGATCAAGTTCATCGCGGCCTGGTTCAACAGCCCAGCGTAGCATTCCAGCTGGTCCGGCTCGCCGAAATGACTGACGACGCGGATCCGATCCGTGAGTCGGTGCTGCAGAATGCTCAGCACCGACTCGATGCTCTCGCGCACACTGACGACCTTGCGCTCGCCCTCGTCCAGACGCGAAAAAGTCCGCAGCTTGCTGACCAGCTCTTGGATGCGCGAGAGTCCGAGCCGCAGCTCGTCCAAGCGAGCGATGGCTCGCTGTCCGTGGGAGGCCAGAGCGGGGTCAGTCTGCCAAGTGGACTGCAGGGCGGCGACGCTTCGCTCCACGGTGCCAACATGGGCCAGCGCGAACGCCAGTGGGTTGTTGATCTCGTGGGCCACCCCGGCCACGAGCTGACCGAGCGACGCCATCTTGGCCGATTGCACGAGCTGCGCCTGCGCTCGCTGTAGCTCGCGATACGCCTCTTGGCGCACCTGGGCCATCTGCAGGTGAGTGCGCACGCGCGTGATCACCTCGCGGGCAGCAAACGGCTTGATCAAGTAGTCGTCGGCGCCGGTCTCCAGCCCTTCCAGGCGCGCTTCTTCGCCGGCGCGCGCGGAGATCAGGATGACGGGAACGGTTTTGGTGCGCGGGTCGGCGCGCAGCGCGGCCAGCAACGACACGCCGTCGAGCTCCGGCATCATCACGTCGCTCAGCACCAGATCTGGCGGAGAGGCCAGCGCTTCCGCCAACGCGGCGCGCCCGTTCGGCACCAACACCGTGTTCCAATAGGGAGACAACAAGCGCCCCAGATATTCGCGCATGTCGGCGTTGTCGTCGGCGACCAGCAAGCGAGCGCGCGGCTCAGCGGCTGTGGTCGGAGTCAGCGGGGCGTCGGCCGCTCGTGCGCTCGCGGCGGCCGCGGCCGTTGGCTCGCTGCGCATCCATTGCTTGGCTTCCAGCACCTGGCCTGCAGACGGCGCCAGCCCGTCCAGCGCGCTCGGGCTGGCCTGCGCGAGCCGCTCCGGCGGAAGGTGCGCCGTGCCGGTTGGAAGCTGCACGAAGAACGTCGTGCCGGCGCCGAGCTTGCTTTCGACCTCCACTCTTCCGCCATGCAGTCGCACCAGCTCGTGCACCAGCGAAAGGCCTATCCCGCTGCCCTCGAAGCTGCGGCCGCGCGCTCCTTCGACGCGGTGAAAACGCTCGAAAATGCGCGGTAGCTCGGCTTCGGGAATGCCGGTGCCGGTGTCGCGCACACTGAGCTCGACCTTGTCGTTCAGCCAACGGAGCTGCACCGCAATTTGGCCCTCGAACGTGAACTTGAAAGCGTTCGAGATCAGGTTCATCACCACTTTTTCCCAGTGCGCGCGATCCACGTACACGGGCTCTGGCAGCGGCGCGCAGTCGATGACGAGCTTTAGGCCAACGTCGTCGAACAGCGATTGAAAGGCTCCCGCGAGACCTCCGGTCAGCGCCGCAAGATCGGTCGGGGCGAACGACGCGCTCAGGTTACCGGCTTCGATCCGTGAGAAATCGAGCAAGCTGTTGACCAGGCGCAGCAGCCTGAGCGCGTTGCGATAGACGGCGGTCAGGTCTTCACCGGTCAGCGCGGCTTGCTGGCTTTCCAAGGCGCGCTCCACCGGCCCCAAGATGAGCGTGAGCGGCGTGCGAAACTCATGGCTGACGTTGCTGAAGAATGCGGTCTTGGCAGAGTCGAGCTCGCCCAGCCTGGCGTTGGCGTCGCGCAGGTTGCGGTTGGCTTCCGCCAGCTCTCGACTGCGGGTGATGACCTCGCGCTCCATTTGGCGCGAGCGATCGCGCAGCTCGTTGCCGACCTCACTGGCTTGCACCAGATCGGTCACGTCCTCGACCCGGTGCAAAATGTAGAGAAGGTTGCCCGAAGGGGAAAGCACGGGCAGATTTTTGGGGCTCCAGTACTTGCTCTGGAAGGTACCGTCCGGCCCGCGGATGTCGTATTTTTGCACCGCCATGGTGTCGGGCGCGCGCGTCGCCACGACGCGCTCGAGCGAGGCGCGCAGGTTGCTGGTGCCGGTAGCCCCTGCGTCGTCCGGGTTATCCGGAAAAATCTCGAACAACCCGCGGCCGAGGGTTTCTTCGCGCGTGGTGTGTGTGACGGCCAAGCGCGCATCCGTGGCCGCAACCATGGTGAAGCGTGGAGCGTCCGGCCGCAGCACGAGCAGGATGTCCGGCGATCCCTCGAACAGCACCCGAAAATCGATGTCTGTTTTCATCATCAGCCGCCCTGCGCCCGCGCCCTGCGGCGGTCGCTCCTACGACCCTAGAATGCCTCTTCCCGTCGGTAAACCGTCGTAAAAGGCTAGTACGATCGACGTGGCTCGATGGGTGGCAGTGCGCGCCGCTACCGCTTGCTCTCATTTGCGTCCGTGGCGTCCAGGCGTGCGTCGCGCGCTTCCGCCACGGGGCCGGGGGTGTCGGTAGGTCGCTCCAATGCTCCGCCGGGCCTTTTCCCGCTGCTACGAGCCATTTCGGCCCGGCGAACGGCTCGGCCCAAGACTTGCTGGTAACCGGGTGTGGCTTCCGGACAATTCTTACGCTCTCCCGATCGCAAGCTGGAGCCGCTGCATCGCCGCTTGGCGGAGTTCAATCGGTTGCGTCTGAAGCCCAGCTTCGACGTCGTCGATTGGCAACAGCAGCTGCGCCAAGACACCGAGCTGCGCGTGCTCGAAGGCCACTTCATCGAAGCCGAGCGCGCCCAAATCGAAGAGGCGGCCAAGAAGGTGCCCACCCAGCCGCGCGAGTTTGCCGGCTGGCTCGATTCGCTGCGCGCGGCCTCAGCGGCGCAAAGCGAGCCGCTTTTTCACTGGCTGGCCCAGCACGCCACCAGCAGCGACATGAGCTGGCTGCTCGCTCAAGAGCTTCCGGGCGACGACAATCTCGAAGACCTATTGGCCCTGGCGCAGGTCAATCGACCTTGGCGCGCCAAGATCGAGATGGCGCGCAACTATTGGGACGAAATGGGGCAGGGCAGCGCCAGCGCCACTTCGGCGCGGCTCGTGGAGGATCTGAGGCACGAGCTGCACATGGATTCCACCGAGCCGCCGGTGTGGGAGACGCTGGCGCGCTCCAACCTGATGTTGGGTCTGGCGACGAACCGCCGCTACGGCTTCCAGGTGTTGGGCGCCCTCGCCTTGGTCGAGCTCAACGCGGGCCCCACTGGGGCGCTATTGAGCGCGGGCTTGAAGCGGCTCGGCTATTCCAGCGCTACCTGCGCGTATTTCGGCATGCGCGAGACTTTGTCGCCCTTGCGCGCTCACTCTTGGAACGAGGGAGTGCTGTTGCCGTACGTGGCGCAAGATCCGCGCACCGCCGCCGCCATCGCCGAGGGCGCTTTGATGCGACTGGTAGCCGATGCCCGGTGTGTGCAGCGCTATCAAAATGAGCTGAAGGTCCCGGAAGCGTGGGCGCCGATTCAACTCAGTGCCTGGGCGCGAGCGCGCGGCTTGGGCGCCTAAGGCCTTCCGCTCCACAGTTGCCTCAGCATGCTTCTCCCGTCGGGGTTAAGACCCACGATTAGTGGCGGCCGGACCCAGGCGCGGTGCGCTCCTGCATAGGCTTGCCAGAACCGACGCCTGCGATTAGCTTTCCGCGCCGCTGCCAGTCGGGTGTCGTCGGGCGGCTTCAACACTGGTGGGAAAGAGACGATGAAATTTGGGTTTGCAGGGCGGCTGGGCGTTGTCGCGTGTTTGAGCTTCGGCGTGGTCGGGTGCGGCGCGTCCGAAGGGGGGGCTGAGCCCGATTCGCTCGATCAGCTTTCCGAGCCAATCGTGGGCGGCGGCAACCTGGTGTCGGTCAGTACCCGACGAGCCAAGGGGTTGGTCGACGTCCAGGGCTTTACCTGCGACACGTGCTTCTGTTCGGGTGCGCTGTTGAGCCCGAATGCGGTGCTGACCGCCGCGCACTGCTTGAGGTGGTGGGACATCGGTAGCCGCGTGGTCCGGGCGCCCCGAACCGACGGAACCTACGACGTTCGGACCCCGTACGCCGCCAGCCAGGTCGGCGCCACCGACATGGCCGTCATGCTGCTCTTGCCGGCAACGGCCGGCATGCAATGGCCTCAAATCAGCAACCCGATCGCGACCGCGCCGCAGTCCAATTACCCCGGCAAGCAAGTGAGCATGTTCGGTCAAGGCTACAGCTCCTACGTTGCCGGGGGCGGCGTCACCGGTCTCGGCATCTGGAAGACGTATCGGCCACTCGTCGATTCCGTCCTCGCTAGTTTCGCGAGCGGTGAGCAATTTACTACCGCCTTCGAGGGGTTTTTCGGTGACGCGTACAAGTTGGTGTCGATGTTCAATCCCAACTTCGAGGGCCCGGCGGGGGGCGATTCCGGTGCTCCCGTATTTGACGAAGCCAACAACTCGATCATGGCCGTCGAAACCAACATCGATTGTCTGGACTGGAAGGGCAAGGGCACGGCCGGCGATCCGGGTTGCTCGGACAGCACCGTCTTGGCCGTCGGCTCCGCCTATGCTCGACCCACGTATCCTTTCTCGTCGTTCATCAGCGAGATCGTCAACCGTCCGACCGTGTACACCTTTCAGCCGCTGTCGCTCACCAACAATTGGTCGGGCGCGCCCTACGGTACGCATTGGGCAACGGCATCGGGCACTCAGCCCGGCGCGGTGGCGCTACGTGGCGCTATCCGCGGGGGCACCACCGCGGCTGCGATCAAGCTGCCGTCGGCGTTTCGTCCGGTTGGAGGGGTCGTGTACCTACCGGTCGTCACCTCCAACTCGACCATCGGGCGCCTGCTCATTCATACCGAAGGCACGACCAACGTCCAGAGCGAAGGCCAGACCGTGGCCGACGGCAACGCGACGGATTTCACCTCTTTGGACGGCGTAGGCTTCGACCCGACCTCGGCCGGGTACACGCCGCTCACGCCTGCAGCGGGGTGGACGGGCGCACCGTTCCAAACCCGCGCCCCCGCCGTGAAGGTGCTGGACGGCGTCGTCTCCTTCCAAGGCGGCATGACTACGACGGGCAACAGCCATGTTCTGTTCACGCTGCCCGCCGAGGCACGTCCCGCAACCAACGTCTGGGTTCCCGTCGGCCTCTGCTCCGGCCACAAGGGGCGGCTCAGTATCGTCCCGAACGGCACGGTGACCGTCGACTCGGAAGGTGACTGGGCCACTAGTCGGTGCCTCGTGTCACTCGACGGAGCATCATTCCTGAAGCCCGGCGGAGCGCCGGTCTCCGTGGTCACGCTTGGCGGCTCATGGACGAGCCAGGCCTTTGGCGGCTCTCGCGCAGGGATCCGCGACGACTTCGGCATCATCCGTTTTCAGGGCTCACTGCAAGGTGGAGCGTCCGGCTACCTGTTCACGTTGCCCCAGTCGATGCGGCCGTCGGTCAACGTCTACTTGTACGCGGACGCCTTCGCCGCGGCCCGCGCGCGCATCCTCATCAAGCCGAACGGCGACGTGGTCGTGAACCAGGGCCTCGCCGCGGCCGAATCCTTCCTCTCTCTCGACGGGCTCTGGTTCGGCATCTAACGCGGACGTGCGGTTGGGCTGCCGAATCGCAGCCCAACTCGCAGAAGGCTACCGTGCCGTCTCCCGGTCCCGCTGGCAGACCAACTTGACCGGCTCTCACTGGCACTGCTTGTCCGAGCAAGTCTCTCCGGGTGCCGCGCAAATTCCGCAGCTCGCGTTGCAGCAAACTTGGCCGTCGTTGCATTGACCGCGGCCGCACAAGACCGCGGTAGGCGTGCGCGGCGCGCCGGCGCATTGCTGCTGGTCACAGGTCTCGCCGGGAGCCACACAGACGCCGCAGCTGGCATTGCAGCAGACTTGCCCGGTGTTGCAGGTGTTGCGCCCGCACATCGAGATGGTGTTGTGCGCAATCAGCCCGAGCGCGTCCTTGACCGCATTTTCCCAGGCTGTTGGCGCCGCCCCTGCCATCCCACCCATCGCGCCTCCAGTGCCGGCGCCTCCGCCGATCGAGCCGGTCGCGTCTGTCGCCGGCGCTCCTCCTCCTCCGCTCGCGCCGGCCATTGCCCCGACAGGCGCGGCCGGAAAGGGCGCCGCTGACGATACGCGCGCGAGAACGCTGAAGCCGCCGGAGCTACCCGTCGGCGAAGGCGTCTCGGTGGCGGTCGAAACGGGCGCTGCCGCTGTGACGGCCCTGCCAGTCGGGGCGGCGCGCTCCGGGGCGATCTCGCCCACGTCTCCCATCGCGTCGGCCGCATGGATCGCAAAACCAAAGCTGTGAGCGACGCCCACGACGCTGACGGTGAGCAAGGCGACGCCCGCAATCAGGCTCGAAACCACGACCAACAGGCGCCGCTTCGACCAACGGCGTGGCGGCTTCGGGCTCTCGATGATTTCCACGCCAAGATGCGATGCATCCCACGTGCCGGAACGCCCCGCGTTGGGGTGGCGTCTCAGCTTCAACAAATCGTGATCACCGACTTGCCGCGCGAGTGCCCGGCCGCCAGCGCGCGGACCGCGGTCGGTACTTCGCTCAGCGGGTAGCGGCGGTCGATGACCGGCGTAAGCTTGCCCGCTTCCAGCATCTCCTTGAGGGCGCTCAGGTCCGCCTGATTCACGAGCGCCAGCGGGGAGCGGAACTTCTGTCGAGTCGCCATCCCGACGATCTGAGACCAAACCTGGCGACCCATACCTAGCCAGCGGCCGCCGCCCTCTCCGCCCAGAATCACGAGCGTCCCGCTCGGAGCGAGCACGCGCCTCAAGCTGGACACGCTACGGCTACCCGCCAGATCGATGATGGTGTCGTACGTGCGGTCGCCCTGGCCGATGTCTTCCCGCGTGTAGTCGATGACGTGGGCGGCACCCAAAGAGCGCACGAGATCCAGCTTCGAAGTGCTGCACACGCCGGTCACCTCGGCGCCCAGCGCGCGCGCCAGCTGCACCGCGTAAGACCCGACTCCACCGCCGGCGCCGATGATCAACACCTTTTGCCCCGCCTCCACCTTCGCCGCGCGCACGCCGACGAGGGCGGTCGTCGCGGACACGGGGACGACTGCTGCTTCGGCGAAGCCCAGGCTCGACGGCTTGTGCACGAGCTTGGACGCGGACGCCCGTGCGTACTCGGCGAACGAGCCATCACCGATGCCGAACACCTCGTCGCCCGGCGCGAACGCAGTCACGTCCGCACCCACCTCCGTGATGGTGCCGGCCAGCTCCAGGCCGCGCACTGGATTGCGCGGACGGCGCAGCCCGGAAACCAGGCGGACGGCGTAGGGCATGCCCTCCATCAGGTGCCATACCCCGAAGTCCAAGCCCGCCGCGTGCACCCGCACGATGACCTCCCCGGCACGCGGCCGCGGCCGCTCGATCTCACGCAGCTTCAGCACGTCGGCCGAGCCGTAGCGGTCTTGAACGATGGCGTTCATCAATGAGTCGGTCGAACCAGCGGTCATGGGCGCTCCTCGGTGGGGGTTACGGCTTCCACCTAGCGACGCCGCCGGCTGGACACTTGAACGAAAGGGCTAACTCAGGCGCAGCGAATCCGCGGCGATGCCGAACATACGCCGGAAGGTGCGGCTCAAGTGCGCAGAATCGGAAAATCCGGCCCTTTGGGCGGCATCGGTGAGCGACACTCCGGCCGAAAACAGCTCGACCGCCTTGGTCAGCCGCAGCCACAACAAGTAGGTGCGAAACGGTAGCCCGGTGCTTTCGACGAACAGGTGCCGCGCGCGCCCGCTCGACAACCCCACGTATGCGGCCGCGTCCGCCAAGCTTACCGGCTTGTCCAGCCGCGCCGCCGCCCAAGCCGACATCTTCCGCGCTCGCGCTTCAGGAAGCTCGCCTCGGTCGCGTTCCGGGATCAGCCGAGCCAGTAAATCGCGCCCGAGCGCCAGCAACGCCGGCCCCGCCGCCAGAGAAGCATCGAAATCGGCGAGCAAGCGCGCGCGCAGCTCGGCCAAATCCAAGGCAATGGGCACCAGGCTCGCGCCCGTGAACAAAGCGCTCCGCAGGGCGCGACCGTCCCGGCCATCGGGGTCCACGAACAGATGGGCAACGACGCCCTCGCCAGCCTCGAAGGTATGCTCGGTGTCCGGCGCCACTGCCGCCACCACCCCGCTCACCTGCGCACCGCGCGTCTCGAGCGTGAAGCTACCTCGCAGTGCCAACGTCACCTGCACCGCGTGGTGCGAATGCGGAGTCGTCTTCGGATATCGACCTTCACCGGGCCGCGTACCGAACACCCACAAGCTTGCTCCCTCCCACGAAACGATGCGGCCGTAAGCCTTGGTTGGCATCGGAGAAACCTTCGCTTCCCGAGCTTATAGCGATTTTGTTCCGATCCATACCCCTCGAACGCCGGGGAGAGGCACGCCGCCCTGCTCTACAACGACGCTCGCGAAATCAGCAGCAACGTCCTCGGATCCCGATTGCGAATCCGAAAGCCGCCCAGCGCATCATGCACGGCTTCGGCGGTGATGCGCTGGCTTCGCGGCAGGTCGACGGCCATCACGCGCTCCAAGATATCGCGGGCCAACGGCTCGTCATCCACCAGCACCACGAGCTCGAAGTCTTTGTCGTTTTCCAGGCTGCGGTAGTTACCGTTGGTCGAGCCGTGAATCGACCAGCGCTCGTCGAACACGGCAATCTTCAGGTGGTTGAAGTGGTTTTGGTACTCGTGCACGTTGATGCCGTGCTCCAACAAGCTCGAGTACCAGTACTGCTGCGCGTCGTGCGCAAAGCTGTTGTCGTTCCACTTCGACGCCGTCAACATCAGCGTGATGTCCAGCTCGGGCCGGCTGCGCTTGGCCTCGCACAGCGCGCCCACCAAATCGGGGTGATAAAAGTAAGGGTTCTCGATGAAAATGGAGCGCGTCGCCTCACGTATCAGCCGCAGATACAGCTCGCGCACCGCGTTGGGCTCGTTGTCGGGCTGGTTCGCGTAAACCTTCACCCGCTCGGCCGCTACCCGGAACGCGCCCGGTCGCGACGGTGGCGCGCCGCCGTCGACGGGTGGAAGAAGCCGGTATTCCGTGCCGCCATCCAGCACGAACCGATCGTGAAAGTACGCCTCCAGCTCGTGCGTGACCGGCCCTTCGAAGCGCGTCCAACTGTCGTGCCATTTCCACCACGGCTCGGGTAACCCCGCCTGCTGCCGCTGTTCACCCTCCCGGCGCGCGTCCAGGTGCGGGTCGAAGGCATCGTGATACAGGTACTGCGCGCCGATGTTGGCGCCTCCGCAGTAGGCAACGCGGTCGTCGACCAGCACCAGCTTGCGATGGTCGATGTGCAGCTCGTCGATCGCGATTGCGCCCTTGATTTGCGCCGCCACGGACACGAGCCGAGGGTCGGCGGCATCGATGATCTTGTCGTAGTCGATGTCGGTGTTGACCACCTCCACGCCAGCGTCGGTCAGGCGCTGACACATCGGCTTCACGTCCAGCGGGTCGTGCGTGACCGCGGGATCGTGCTCCATCATCTCTTTCTCGCCGGTCGAGAAAGGGTCGCCCATGCCGGTTTTGTCGACGTTCAGCAGCACCCGGCAGGTAACGCCCTCGCGCGCCTTCTCGATCAATAAATCCGCCAGCTCCTCGCCGATCGGATCGCGGAACCACAAGAACACGCTGATGTGCACGGTGCTGCGCGCGGCTCGCAAGTCCTCGAGGACGGCCGGCAGGATCTCGTGCCCGTCGACCAGCAGCCCGACGGTGTTGCTCGCGGGGTCGGCGCTCATGGCTTTCGCAGTAGAGCACGCAAACCGCCGCGCACCATGTGCCGGCGTAGCCAAGGCGCCGCGAGAATGCTCTTCGCCAAACCGAGCGCCAGCTCGAGCGGGGTGGCGCCGGTCGCCTCGATGGCGACGCGCGTGTCGCTCGCCGCATCCTCCATCGCACCCCGCGCGAGCGTGCGACTCCCGTCCGACCGAATCTCGACGATCAAGCGCGCCACCACCGGCAACTCGTCCACCGTCGCCGGCAGACTTTGCCCCGACGTCGTCGTCACGCTCGTGGCGTTTTTGTGAGGCGGCGGGTCCGACATCTTGCTTGGAACCGAACAGTGCACCTTCCGTGCCCCCATGCAGAGGGGGCTGCCAAAACGCAGCCAAATTGCAGAAGCTTCTGTGGCGGAGCTAGGCCACCTCGTACGATCGAGATTTCTTCACAGGGAGGACGGGAGGACGGGAGGACGAGACAGAGGCGAGAATTTGGGGGCTCGCGCTGCCGCCGCCGATCCTCTAGCCCCATTGCAGTCTGGCCGCGGCCCTCTGGCTTCCTCGGAGTAAATATTTTCTGATTCGGTCCTCCGAATCAGAAAATGGGACTGGACTCACCGAGCCCAGCGTCTACGCCGTCGACGACCGCCGCCTCTACTTCGTCGACGGCGCTCGCGTCTTCACCACCGACGCACCCTGGTAGTGCCACGCCCACGCAGGCCGAGCGGTGCGAAACCTAGGTGGCCCCCGCGACGCCCCACCGCGATTCCCGCAACCAGGTCGTCAGCGGGTCCACGCCGAGCGGCTTGCTGAAGAAGTAGCCTTGGCCGAGGTCGCAGCCGAGGTCGCGCAGGGCGTGGTAGGTGGATTCGTCTTCGATGCCTTCGGCGGTGACGTTGAGGCCCATGTTCCGGCCGAGGTCGATGGCGGAGCGGACGATGCAGACGTTGCGGGGTTGGTCGAAGCCCATGACGAAGGATTTGTCGATCTTCATTTTGGTGATGGGCAGGTCCCGTAGGTAGGTGAGGGACGATTGACCGATGCCGAAGTCGTCGATCGAGAGGTGGATGCCGGCGTCGTGTAGCTGGCCGAGGACCGTTTTGGCCCGCGCCGGATCGGACATGATCGCAGTTTCGGTGATCTCGAGCGTGAGGCGGGAGAGGGGGAAGCCGATGCCGTTCACGAGGGCCAATAGCTCTTGGCTGAAGCCTGGTTCGTGCAGGTTGCGGGCGGACAGATTGACCGACAAGTCGAGCGGGAGGCCTGTTTTGGCCAGCTCCAGCGCCTGTCGCAGGGCGGCGGTCACGACCCAGGTCGTGAGCGGGTTGATGAGGCCAGTGCGTTCGGCGAGCGGAATGAAGGTATCTGGAAAGGTGAGCCCGCGCGTCGGGTGCTTCCAGCGCACCAGCGCTTCGACACCGACGGTTCGGCCCGAACGCAGGTCGAGCTTGGGCTGGTAGTGCAAAATTAGCTGATTGTCGCTGAGAGCGACGCGAAGCTCGCTGATCAGGGCGAGCCGAGTCGGATCGTACTGATTGATCCCCGAATGGTAGTGCAGGTGGCCTTCGTGACGCTCCTTGGCCGTGCGCAGCGCCACGTCAGCGTGTTGCCAGAGCAGCTCGGCCGTCTCGCCGTCGCGCGGACACACCGCCGTACCAACCGTCGTCTCCACCTTGATCGGGATGCCCGCGACCTCCACCGGCTCCTGCAGGCAATCCTGTACGGTCTCGAGCGCGCGTTCCACGTCCCACGGGGCCGTCGTCCGATGTAAGAGCACCGCGAACTCGTCGCCTCCCAGGGACGCGACTCGACCGGCGTCACCGAAGGCGGCACGGAACCGGCCGGCGACTCGTCGCAGCAAATGGTCGCCATTTTGGTGACCGAGCGAGTCGTTGATGTCACGGAAGTAGTTCAAATTCAGCAACAAAAGCAGCAACTCGGGCTGAGCCGTGCCCACGTTCGCCACCGCCTGGACGAGCTCTCGCTGGAGCGACGTGCGATTGGGCAGGCCCGTCACGGCATCGTTGTAGGCAAGGAGCTCGATGTGGTGCTGCGCCTCTTTGCGCTCGCTGATGTCTTGCATGGTGCCGATCATCCGCACCGTGGCGCCGCTCGCGTCCCGCATCACGTAGCCGCGATCCTGAATGTCTGCGTATTTGCCGTCGCGCCGCCGGAAGCGGTAGTCCTCACGCCAGCTGCTCGCGCCGCTGGCGGCCGTCTCCCGAAGACTCTGGTCGACGCGCTCTCGATCATCGGGGTGGACCCGCTCGACCCACCAGGAAAAGTCGCTAGTCACCTCGGATGCTGCGTAGCCGAATAGGCGCTCTACTCCGTCGTTCCACCAAAGGGTGTCCTTCTTCACGTCCCAATCCCAAACGGCATCGTTGGTGGCCAGGTTGAGCAGGCGGTAGCGCTCGGCATTTTCCCGGGCTGCTTTTTCGCGGAGGTCCTTGGCGATGGCGATGGCGGCGATGTGAGTCGCAATCTCGATCACCCGATGGTGCTCGGGGCTCGGGGTCCGGGGCGATCGGAAGTACATCGCAAACGTGCCCAGCAAGCCTTCTTCGGGCGAGAGAATGGGCGTCGACCAGCAGGCTCGCAGCCCATGGGGCCGGGCCAGCTCGCGATACTCCGTCCACAGGGGGTCGGTCTCGATGTCCGCCACGACCACCTGTTCGCGGCGATAGGCAGCCGTGCCGCAGGAGCCCGCGCTGGGACCGATGCGCGAGCCATCAATCGCCTTGGAGTAGGCGTTCGGTAGGCTCGGCGCCGAGCCGTGACGGAGGCACGCCCCCTCATCGTCCAAGAGCAGGATGGAGCACAGCATCTCGGGCAAGTCGCGCTCCAGAAATACCAGCAGCGCGTCCAGCGTCTGCTGCAGGGGCGACCCTGACGCGATCAGCTCCAGAATGCGGACCTGACCCACTGCTAGATCCAAGAGCGGGTGTGACCCTGAAACGAGCTCGTCGCCGTTTGCCAGCGCTCTCTCCTCGCCCTTTGGCATCGACATGTTGCTGCGCTCCCTCACCGCCGGCACCGCCTTGGTTCCGCGAAACCGCCCTTATCGGCGGCCCATTCTGCGATCCGTGATGTTCCAGCCGCGCGAACCCGCCGTCAACGGACGACGACGAACGTGCCGTGGCGCCTGCACACACTCGGAACAATTCGAAGGTACGAACCTACTTTACACGGGATGCGCGGGGAGGGGGGGCACCAGGTGCGGGCGGATCCGACGCCGGGCCACGGCGGCGCGACGGCCAGCCCGCCGTCGAAAGCCGCGTAGGAGTTTGTTTAGACGGACGACGACGCGAGTTTGTACGAGTTGCTGGCAGAGCAACGCTCAGAGCGGCACACACCCGCCCGAGGTGACGGCGGACGGATCGACGTCTTTGCAGTCGTAGCCGGCGCGACAGGACGATGAGCTGCCGACGGTGGCGCAGCGGTCGACGCAGTAGTTGCTGCCGACGGCAGGGTCGAAGCAGACGGCGGAGAGGCTCGGGCAGCCGGTCTCGCTGCCGGCGGTGGGACAGCCGGTGAGGGTGCAGTAGCCGCCGGTGAAGGTTGCGCCGGTTTGGCAGTGCCAGGCGCCGCCGCCGCAGTCGTCGTCGTTCGCGCAGGCGTCGCCCACCTGGGGGTGCTTGCAGACCTTGCCTTTGTTTCCGCCCAAGTCGACGCAAGCGTAGCCTTCCGCTCCGCGACAGTCAGCCGCGCCCTGGCAGGCTTTCGCGCAGCGCGGATAGAGCGCGTCGAAGACGCAGTGCGCGTCGGCGGGACACGTCGTGTCGTTGCCGGCGGTGCAGGCCTTGGTGCACTCGCCACCGGGCCGCTCTTGAGTCGCAACGCAAGTCAGACCAGGTCCACAGTCGCCCACGTCGCTGCACGGTGAGTGCAGACCCGCCCCAAGCTTACCCGGAACGCAGACCGGCGCGCCGAGCTCGATGTCCCCGATGCTCGTCGCGCACACCAGGCTGCCGCCGCACGTGCTTCCGTCGCAGCACCCGGGCAAGCAAGCTTTGCAGCCCGCCCAGTCGACGCACACGTCGCTCGCAGCGCAAGCGGCAGCTTGGCAGGTGCTGGGGCAGGTATCGAAGGCGCCGCCCACGCAGTAGCCTTCGCTGGGCATGTCCAGGTAACCCAGCGAAGGCGACATGCACGTGCCGTCGGCGGCTCCTGGCGCCGATTCGCAGCTGAGATCGTTTTGGCAAGGGCCGCCAATATCCCCTAGCTTGCGGCTCGCGCAGCTCATCGGGTCTTGAATGGCACCACCGGCGCCGGCCTCGGCCGTCATGCCCGCGGCGCCGGCATCGCCCAACCCGCCGGCGCCTCCGCTGATGTTCGCAGCGCCGCCCTCCGGGATGGTGCGGCTGCCCGCGTGCGCGCCCCCGGTGCCGGCGGAGGTCGTGCCACCTGTGTGGCCGTCGCCTCCGTCGCTCCGCTCGCCAGCGAGCCCGGCAGCGTGGCCGGCGCTCCCCTTCACCGAGCCAGTATGCTTGGCCGAGCACGACGCAAACGCCGCTGACGTCGACACCAAAACCACCAGCCAAGCCCCGCGTTTCATGCGAAGGCATCCTGCCCCAATCTCAGCCGAGACTGAAGGCCCTCACCGCGCCTTTCTGGCCGACCCTACCGTTTCTTCAGCAACCGCTCGCCGCTGGCGGTGATGAGCGCTTTGGCGGGCAAGTAAACGTCGACGACTTGGCCAAGCTCTTGGGTGGCTTCTTCGGCCATCAGCCAGGCGGTCTTGTGGTTCCAGGTGCCGGCGGCGCCTTTCTGAGCTTTGTCGAGGGCGCGAGCGAGCTTGGTGCCAATGGCGGTGAGGGCGGCCAGTTGGGCGTCGTAGCCTTTGCCCATGCCTTTGAAGGTGACGTAGAGGGCGCGGGTGAGGGCGATGAGATCGCGCAGGGCGTCGAGCGGGATGGGTCCTTCGTGCGTCACCGTTCGAAGAGGCGCCGCCCGCGCGCGCGCGTCAACGGACGAGCGGACGTTGTCGGTCCGGCCCCGCGAAGTGGTTGAGGTTTCGCGTCGTTAGCGTCGACGGAAAACTGCTGCGGGCTCGCCGGCGGCGCGAGGCGCGCTGCCGGCCGCGCTTACGGTACCGTGATGCGACCGGGCGCCATCATGGTGCCGTTGGCGGTGTGACACGAGTTGCAGTCGCCCGAGGTTTGTGCCGTGAGCATCAGGCGTTCGCGGCCTTGGTAGGTGACCTTGGCTTGATACGGAGTCTTGACGGCGGTGTTCGACGTGAAGTTGCCGACGCCGTTGGGGGTCAGGGTGAGGGTTTTGCCGTCGGCACCAATGATCACGATGCGGGCGCCAGCGTTGCCGACGGTACTGTTGCATTTGTCGGGCTCGTGGCCTGTCGGATAGACGGTGCCGGCGATGCTGAACGAGGGCCCTTCGCCGCTCTTGTGGCACGAGATGCAAGCCATGCCGGGGTTCATCGAGCTGGACCCGCGGTTGCCGTTGGTCCAATTGGTCTTGCTGGTGCAAATGGGGTCCGCCATCAGCGGGTCATTGCTGGGGCCACCGCCCATGCCCGTGTTGCCACCCATGCCGGCCCCGGCACTGCCGCCGCTCGAGCCGCCGCCCGCACCCCCCATGCCGACCGGGCAGCTGGGTTTGGGATAACCCTGCGAGATGAAGTCCTGGAGCGCGCTGATCTCACTCGCGCTTGCCGGAGCTCCAGGCGAGGGAGGCATGGGCATGGTGGCGTTTTGCAACCGCGCGAGCGAAACCACGGCGTTGGTCTTGCTCGGGTCGCTCTTGGCGGGCGCGATCAAGTCGGCATAGCTGAGCAGGGTTGGCAGCGTCGTCGCCAGCGGCACGGTGCCGTGGCACGTGGCACAACGGCTGTTGAGCATGTTCTGGACGGTCGCGGGCAAAACATCGAGCGTGCACGCGCCGCCGCTGCCGGAGCCGCTCGAATTGCCGCCCACCGTCGCGCTGCCGCCCACGGGCGCGCCGCCGCCCATTCCTACGCCGCCGCCCGGTCCCGTATTGCTACCCGAGCCCGCGACCACCGTTGAGCCCGCGGTGCCGGTGACGGTCGCGCTCCCACTCGAGCCGGGGTTGGCGGTCGTGCCTCCGGCACCCGTCGGATCGAAGAGACCGTTCGGGTCGGTGCCGAACACGCTCGACTCGTCGCCGACGACACCCGTGCAGCCGACCAGAGGAATCAGGATTGCTCCGGCGATGTAAAACTTTTTCAAGACGCAGTCCTTTCTCTGCCACGCGCAATGCGACGTCAGAGCGGACCCGCGCTCACGTCAGCATCATCTGGCCCAGCGATCGACGACGTGCGTGCGATGGCGGTGGGCGGCCACACCGTTGCGGTGTTGCAGACCTACAGGTGCCATGCTCCTCGCTGGGGCAGGCAAGGCGTCGGCGAATTGTCAGCTAGCGATTGGAAAATTGCGGGCGGAAAGCAGAACCGCCCGTGAACGAGGCAAATTGCACGACGTTACCCCCGAATTGGCGAAGGGAAGAAGTCGTGACAAACTACGCGGTTACTGGCGAGCGGCTGGGCTCATCGGGGCGGCGCTCGAACGATTTGGCAACGGCCATGGGGTCGCGACACTGGGATAGGGCTGGAAGGACTTGAAGAATCGCCTCGCGACCCCACTGTTCGAACAGATGCTGCAGTGGCAGCTCGACGATGCCAGTCGCGAGCTTGCTTCCGTCTGGTTGGGCGTCGCGGAGGTCGGCTTCGAGCAGTCCACGTTCGCTCCGCGCTGGCTCGGGGTGTCGGGCGGTCCGCCCCCGTCTTGGCTGCCCGAGCTTGCGGTCTTCGAGCGGCTGGTCGTGCCGGGAACGCCCGTCAGCGTCCAGCTGGGCGTCTCCCTCCCGAGCCCCGGAGGTGACGTCGCCCAAGGCGTGGTGATGGCGCTCGACGTGCGCCCGCGCGTGCTCCGACACGTGGACGCTTGCTTGGTCGTGGCCGCAACGGCTCCTCCGGACCCTGGCGTGCTCGCGGAGCTGTGTCGCATCCTCGAACGGGGGCTTTCGGAGTGGCGTACGGCTCGCCTGTCCCGGACGGTGTTGGCGGCCGTCGAGCAAGCGGCCGATCCCATCGAGCTCAGCGATCGAGAAGGGCGGCTCTTCTACGTCAACGATGCTTGGGAGCGCTTTACCGGCTACGAGCGGGACGAAGCGCTGGGCGCGACCGCGGGGCAGCTGTTTCGCGATCCGGAAAGCTCGCCTCACGATCCGCATTTTTACCGCTTTGCCATGTCCGAGCTGCACGCCGGGCGCCCCTGGCTCGGAGCCATTTCCGGGCGCGTCAACGGCGGCCGCCGCGTGTTTGCCGAAGCGCACGTGGCTCCGTTTCAGCTCGGCGAGCTGAAGGCTCACATCGCGATACGGCGCGATCTTTCCGATCGTTCGCAGCGCGATTTGGCGTTGCTGGCGGCTCATCGCGAGTTTCGGGGCGTGTTGGCGGCCATTACCGACGGCGTTTGCGTGCTGCGCGGCGAGCTCGTGTACTTCACGAACGCGGCTTTTGCGCGCATCTTGGGGGTGGAGGAGGCATGGCTCAGCGGGCGCCGTTTCCTCGAGCTGATTCATCCCGAAGATCGCGAGCACTTCGAGCGCGCGCATCGCACCGATGTCTCGCGCGTCCGGGCCGTGCGGGCGGGCGGCTCGTCGCGCTTCGTCGAGATCTCGAGCGCGGGCGAGGTGTCGTTCGAGGGGCACGCAGCGACCATTTTGCTGGTGCGCGACACCACCGACTACCAACTGGCCCAAGAAGAGCTGAGCCGCGCCGAGAAGCTTTCGGCGCTGGGCTCGCTGGCGGCCGGTGTGGCCCACGAGCTGAACAACCCCTTGGCTTACGTGGCGCTCAACCTCGATTTGCTCGACCGATTGGGTCAGAACGCGCTCGGCCCGGTCGAGCGTGAGGCGCTGACCGAAGCCATCGAAGGCGTCGCGCGTATGCGCCGGATTGCGGGCGAGCTGCATACGTTCTCGGGGCGTGACGAGCCGGGGCCGCCCGGGCCCGTCGATTTGTCGCGAGCGGTGACGTCGGCGCTCAACTTGGTCAACAATGCGGTTCGGCAGCGCGCCACCCTGATCCGCGAGCTGACCCCCGGGTTGTTTGCGCTCGGGCGCGAAGGCCAGCTGGTTCAAGTGTTCGTCAACCTGCTGGTCAACGCCGCCCAGGCCATCCCGACCCCCAGCGAACACGAGCACAGCATTTGGGTCGCCACTCGCCACGGCGCTCTCGGCGGCGTCGAGGTCGTCGTCCGCGACACGGGCGTGGGGGTGCCCGAGCAACTATTGCCCATCCTGTTCGACCCGTTCTCCACCTCCAAGAAAAGAGGGGAAGGCTCCGGTCTGGGGCTAGCCATCTGTAAGCGCATCGTCGACGAGCTAGGTGGCACCATTCACGTGCAGAGCGCGCTGGGGCAGGGCACCACCGTTACCATCTCATTGTTGGAAGCGCCGGCAGCGGCCGCTGCGGCGGAAACGCCCACGTCGGCGCGCGCTCAGCTGCCGCGGCTGCGGGTGCTGGTGGTGGAAGACGAGCTGCCCATCGCGCGGGCCCTGGAACGGCTGCTGGACGGTCACGACGTGACGCGGGCGGGGCACGGCAAGGCCGCCTTGGCTTTGCTGGCGTTGGACGCCACGTACGACTGCATTCTTTGCGACTTGATGATCCCGGGGCTCTCGGGGGCGGAGGTCTATCGCGAGGCCACGGCGCGCTGGCCCCATTTGGTGGGGCGTTTCGTGTTCATGACGGGCGGCGCGGTGACGCCCGACTGCCGAGAATTTCTCGAGGCGTTCACGGGTGACGTATTGTGGAAGCCTTTCACGCCCGAGGCGGTCCATCAGTCTCTGGCGCGGGTGAGGCGCAACGCGGGTTACCCGCACGACAGCGGGACGCGCCTGGTGCAGGCCGTACCGATCATCGATAGAAGCAACACTGGAGAGGGAACGGAATGAAGAGTGCATCACTGCTGCTGGCTTTGGGGCTTTGCGCGGCTTGCGGAGGCGGGCCCGACGCCACCGGCGACGGAACCGTCGCAGGCTCGGCCCAGCAAGCCTTGTCGAACAAAGACTTCGACGTGGATTTTGCCAATTGCGCCGAATTCGTCGGCATCGGCTTGGTGCCGACTCAGAACGCGCAGCCGTTCGTGCCCGCCGGCTACACGCTGGTGAACGTGGGCACGCAGGCCATGGTGGTCGTGCGCGTGACCAAGTGCGCAAGCGCCGTCATCGACGGCAAGTCGGTGCAAGATACCCTGACGTCACAAATTGGCATCACGCTGCAGGGCCCTGACGGTACCGCCGATCTCAACAACTACACGGTGGCTTATGGAACGAATCAGGCGCTGCTTCACGCGCGCCTGCGAGCTGCAGGCCTGAACGCCGACAATACGAACGACTTGTCGCTCTCGCTCGCGGGCGGTGCGCTGTCGGCAATTGCCGGCTCACCTCACAGCTCAAGCTTCGCCGTGAGCGGTAGCGCGGCGCCTCCGCCGGGACCCCCCACGACCTTCATTGCCAGCTGGTGGGCCAACGGCGTGCACGGCGCGGTCCGCTCGCGCACGGTGTTTCCCGCCATCAACTTCAACTTCGGCGCCAGCACCACCCTCTCGACCGCCCCCGACACCACGCTAGCCGCGTTGATCGGCGGCACGACGCTCACGTTCCCGGCGCTCGACAGCTACAACACCTTCGCCGCTTCCCACCTCGAGGTTCGCGACACGGACTAGCGCGGCGCCAGCGGCCCTCCCTAGATCCGAATCACCACCTTGCCCTTGATGCCGCCGGCCTCGAGCTTGGTTTGCGCGGCCGCCACTTGCTCGAGTGGAAACACGCTGTCGATGAGCGGACGCAGTTGGCCCCGCGAAACGAGCGTGGCCATGGCGTGAATCTTCGCCTCGGTCCGCTCCATGAAGCCGAAGTACAGGGTCAAATTCTTGGGCTGCATGCCACCCAGAGGACCTTCGAGGCTCACCACGGTGGCGAGCTTGCCGTAGGCGCGCACGGCTTTGATCGACCGGCTCACGGTGGTGCCGCCCACCGTGTCGAAGGCGGCGTCGACCCCGCGACCATCGGTGAGACGAAGCGCCTCGTCGGCGAAGTCGGTGTTCTGGTAGTCGATGACTTCGTCCGCACCCAGGCTCTTGATCAGATCGGTGTTGGCCGCGCGTCCCGTGGCCAGTACCCGTGCGCCGGCCGCCTTCGCCAGCTGCACCGCAAAGTGCCCGACGCCGCCCGCACCCGCGTGAATCAGCACCGTGTCTCCGGGCTTGGTGTGAAAGAACGAGATCACGCTGTCGTAGGCGGTGATGCCCGCAAGTGGGATGGCGGCGGCTTGCTCCCACGACAGCGATGCAGGCTTGATGGCCACGATCTCTTCGTCTTCGACGTGATACTCGGCGTAGGTTCCCTGGCGGCCGAAGATGCGCGCGCTGTAGAATACTTCGTCGCCCACTTTCAGGCGCGACGTTTGCGAACCTGTGGCCTCGACGACGCCAGCCGCGTCGTAACCCAGGATGGCCGGCATCGGGATTCCAGCCCAGGCGCCGTTCTGGCGGATCTTGTAGTCGACGGGATTGACCGACGTCGCCGCGACGCGCACGAGCACCTGCTTGGGTCCCGGCACCGGCTTGGGCATGTCGGCAAGCTCGAAGCGATCGGTACCGCCGAAGGCTCGGATGATGGAGGCTTTCATGCCGCGATACTGCCCTGTTATCGGGCGCGGTGACACCTCGAGCGGAGCCAGCGCCCCGCTCGCCTGGCGGTGACGGTCGGTAAGCTTTTTGCTTCACCGGTCGGCATGATTCGCAAGCTCAGCCAAGGTGGCTACCGCCTCTATTCGCGTAAGAAGGACCCTAAAACCGGCAAGCGCCGAAATTTGGGGACATTTTCGAGCCGCGCGGCGGCTGAAAAGCACGAACGCGCGGTGCAGTATTTCAAGCACCACTAACGCTAGAGGCGTCGAGGAGCGCGGCGAAGGCGCTCGCTGTTGCCGTTTCGCCGCGCGGTGCCGATCGCTTGCGTACCGCTAGTCTTGCTGGGCGATCGCTGCGACTTCTTCTGCCGTCAGCGCGATGCGACGCGCGTCCCAATTCTCTTCCAGATGCGCGACCGAGCCGGTGCCCGGAATGGGCAAGATGACGGGCGAGCGCGCCAGTAGCCAGGCCAGCGCGACCTGCGCCGGGGAGGCGCGGTGCCGATCGGCAATGGCCGCCAAAGCCGGCTTGGCTTGGGCCACGTTGCCTACCGCCAGGGGAAAAAAAGGCAAATACGCGATGCCGTGGCGCGTGCATAGCTCCAGCACCCCTTCCGGATCGTCGACCTCGGCATGCGCCATCCGGGCCGCGGCGCCGCTGCCGCCCGAAACGTTGAACATGTTTTGCACCGTCACGATGGGCGTTCGCGCGAGCGCTTGCTCGATGTCGCGTGCGTTGACGTTGCTCAGACCAATGTGACGAATTTTGCCTTCGGCCTGCATCATCAACAGGGCGTCGAGCGATTCCATCAGTGGCACGCCGCCGCTCGGAATGTTGCGCAAATGCACCACGTCCAGGCGCTCCAGCCGCAGCGTACGCAAATCTTCTTCAGCGCCTTGGCGCAGCTCTTCTGGTCGCAACGCCGGTGCCCAGCCCTTGTTCGGCAGGCGCTTACCGCCCAGCTTCGTGGCAATCACCAAATCGCTCGGGTAGGGATGCAACGCCTCGGCGATCAAGCGGTTGGCGACGAGCGGGCCGTAGTACCACGCCGTGTCGATGAAATTGATGCCAAGCTCGAGCGCGCGTCGCAATACCTGGCGCGCTCGCGCCGGATCTTCGGGCTCGCCCCATACCTCCTTGCCCGGCAGGCGCATGGCTCCGTAGCCCATGCGTTGTACCTCCAAGTCGCCGAGGCGAATGGTAGCGGGAGCAACGGCGTATCCTGCTGTGCGGTGTGAATGAGTCATGCGTTCACTGTGCGTCGACGAAGGCGGCCGGCCTTGGGCGATATTGGCGTTTTCGTCGCGCCGCCGCCGAAGCTGCGAGCATACGCCCCTGGCGCAACCCCGACGATACGGCGAAAATGCCGTGATAATTGGCTCTCATCGTAGAATCCAACCGCCTGCGCGGTTTCGGCCACCAACACCCCGCGCTGCAGCAGCGCCCGTGCGCTTGACACCCGCAAGTGCGTCAAATACTCGTAGGGGGGGACCCCGACTTCGTTCCTGAACGCGCGCACCAAATGGAACTTGTCGAGCGCTGCATACTCAGCCAACTCGTCCAAGTTGATTTTGTGCGCCAGCGACTCGTGCAAAAACGCGCGCGCTCGCCGCACCGCCAGTGGCGCCCGTCCGGTCGCAACCGGGCTTGGACCCACGACCTCGGCCAACAGCTCGGCCGCCAGCGTGCCACGCTCGAGCTCGCCGCATTCTTGCTGCACCAGCGCCGCATGCAGCGCAAACGCCAAGCGCGTCGCGCGCTCACCCGGCGCGAACCCCGCGGCCTTGAAATGCGGTGCGCCACGCAACCCCACGGCTTCCGCCGCCCGCGCCACCGCCTCCGCCGTAAACCCCGCCCCCTGCAACGTAAACGGCGCATGGACCCGCAAGTCGCGATGCACCTCGCCCGGCTCTTTCAACTTCAACGACCCTGCCACCAACGTCCGCACTCGCCCCCGGTACCATCCGTCGAACGCCCCCTCGTAAACCACCACCACCGTAAACTGCTCCGCGTACGTTACCTTGGCCCGCTCCTCCCGCTCCACCCGCAACATCCCCGTCACCACCGCCGTATCAGGACGCCAAAACCGCACCGCGCGCCGCTCGTCGCTGGAAACCACGCCACCAGTCTAGGCCCGCCTCTGTCTGCCCGCTTGGGCGATCTTGGCGCCCCAACCTGCCAGACCCCCAAATTACCGCCAATCCGGCAAAGCACCGCACCAGCGAGCCCCCCCGACGCCTCACCCGCAGTGGGATCTGGGTCCACCGCGAGGCGATGCCCGTCGCCATGCCGCGTTGCCAGCGGCCTCGGCGTCGGTCTCGGAATCGCCTCGGCTCGGCTCGAGTTCGGCTCGGGTTCGGCTCGGGTTCGGCTCGGCTCGGCTCGGCTCGGCTCGGCTCGGCTCGGCTTCGGGCCTTCGCGCCGTGCCATTTCTCAAAGCGATTCGGACTTACAAGTGTAACTAATTTTCTTCAACGATTTCGCGGCAGCGTTCGACGGTCGCCCGATCCTCCTACGCGTAAGTATTCGGATCAGCGCGAACGAAATGCTTACCCGTAGGAGGATGCTGCTTCGCGGGATCGCTCTCGCGAAATCATTCAGGAAATTTCCTTACCCGCGTAAGACCGATTCGAAGCGGGAAGAAGCGCTCTTTGTGCGCGTCTTGTGCGCGTCGCGTTCGGGGGCATTTTCGTGTCGTCTCGTCGTGTGGCTTATTTTTCGACGAAGGCGCGTTCGATGGCGTAGTCGGCGGGGGAGTGGGTGGAGCCTTCGGTGAAGCCGCGGCGCTCGAGCTCCTGCACGAGCTCGTCGAGCATGCTGGGGTTGCCGCAGATCATGACGCGGTCGTGCTCCGGGTCGAGATCGGGGAGGCCGAGATCGGCGCAGAGCTTGCCGCTGTTGAGTAGATCGGTGAGGCGCCCCTGGTTTTCGAAGGCTTCGCGCGTGACGGTGGGGTAATAGCGGAGCTTTTCGCGCACTTGCTCGCCGAGGTATTCGTGCTGTGGCAGCTCGTGCTTGATGTACTCGGCGTAGCCCAGCTCTTCGGTCACGCGCACGCCATGCGCCAGGACCACGTGCTCGAATTGCTCGTAGGTTTCCGGATCGCGGATGATGCTCAAGAAGGGCGCGAGCCCGGTGCCGGTGCTCAGCAGATAGAGGCGCTTGCCGGGACGCAGCGTGTTCAAGACCAAGGTGCCGGTTGGCTTCGTGCCGACGAGGATTTCGTCACCGGGCTTGAGGTGCTGCAGGCGCGAGGTGAGCGGGCCGTTGGGCACCTTGATGCTGTAGAACTCGAGGTGCTCCTCGTAGTTGGGGCTGGCCAGGCTGTAAGCGCGGAGCAGCGGCCGCCCTTCGACCTCCAGGCCGATCATGACGAAATGGCCGTTTTTGAAGCGCAGGCCGGTGCTGCGCGTGGTGGTGAAGCTGAACAGCGAGTCGGTCCAGTGGCGGACGCTCAGCACGGTTTCTCGGTTGATCTGGCTCACCCGGAGGATTTAGCGCTCGAAAGTTATTCGGTAAAACGGGTAATTCAGGACATAATCATCGGTAACACCGATATGCGGTACACCCTGCGCCAGCTCGAGGTCTTTTCCGCCATCGCCCGCGCCGAGAGCGTGAGCCGCGCCGCCGAGGCGCTGTTCATGTCCCAGTCGGCGGTGAGCGGCGCGCTGGCAGATTTGGAGCGGCAGTTCGACGTGCGTCTGTTCGAGCGCGTGGGCAAGCGGCTCGTGCTGAGCGAGCTCGGGCGCGCGCTCTGGCCGGAAGCGGAGGCGGTGTGCGAGCAAGCCCGTGCTCTCGAGCACCACCTGTCGCGTCAGACTTCGGGCGAGCTGCGCGTGGGCGCCACCCTCACCATCGGCAACTACCTGTGCCCGGGCTTGATGACGCGCTTCCTGCGCGATCAGGCCAACGCCCGCGTGTCCCTACACATCGCCAACACCGCCGAGATCGCCCAGCAGGTGAAGTCGTTCGAGATCGACGTGGGTCTCGTCGAGGGCGAGCTGTCCGATCCCGAGCTGGAGGTCAAACGTTGGCGCGGTGACGAGCTGGTCGTGTTTTGCTCTCCGCGCCATCCGTTGGCAAAGCGCAAGTCGCTTGGCGACGCTGAGCTCACCGAGGCCTCGTGGATCATCCGCGAACGCGGCTCCGGCACCCGCCAAGCTTTCGACCACGCCTTGCACGGCCTCCTGCCCGACTTGAAGATCGCCCTCGAGCTCTCGCAAACCGAAGCCATCAAAGGCGCGGTAACCGCCGGCTTGGGTCTCGGGTGTCTTTCGCGCCTAGCCCTGACCGAAGAGCTGAAGCGACGAACGCTGGTCGCTTGCTCGGTGCCGCGCCGCGACTTTCAGCGCGCGTTCTTCTTCGTCCTGCACAAGCGCAAGTATCGCAGCCAAGCGCTCGAAGGCTGGCTTCAGCTGTGCCGCGCGTCGGCCGACGCCGCTCGCTGAAGCGTCGACGCGGCGAAATGCGACAGTGTTGCCAACGGAAACGCAGGCTGGTGGATGCTTTCGCAGGTGCTGCTAGGGTGCGCGCCCTGACTCATTCTTCCGCTGCTACTGAACACAAATTGCACCTTCCGGCGCTGGACGGCTTGCGCGGTCTCGCGCTCGTAGGTGTGTTGCTCTTTCACGCCGATGGCCTGTTACCGGGCGGCTACCTGGGCGTGGATCTGTTCTTCGTTCTCTCCGGCTACCTGATCACGTCGCTGCTGTTGACGGAGCATCGCGACCGCGGCCGCATCGATCTGGCGGCTTTCTGGGTACGGCGCGCCCGGCGGCTGTTTCCGGCGTTGCTGGCATTGATGCCGGCCGTTGCCGTGTACGGCTGGGTGTTCGCGCGACCCGAGGAGCTGCACACCTTGCGCCTGCAGGCGCTGGCCAGCCTCGGCTATTTTGCCAATTGGCACGCCATCTTCGACCACCGCAGCTACTGGCAGCTGTTCTCGGCTCCTTCGCCGCTCGAGCACACCTGGAGCTTGTCGATCGAAGAGCAGTTTTACCTGGTTTGGCCGCTCATCGTGACGCTATTGCTCCGACGACACGGGCCGCGCGTCGTCCTGGGCGTGTCGCTGCTGCTCACGTTGCTGTCCATGGCTGCCATGGCGGCGTTGTTCTCGGCTGGCGCCACCAGCCGCGCGTACTTGGGGACGGACACGCGCATGGCCGCCATTCTGGCGGGGGCGGCGCTGGCCACCCTGTTGCCTCTGGGCTCGACCTTGCCCGCGGCGTGCGCGCGCTGGTTGGACGCCTTGGGGCTAGTCGCCGCGGCCGGCTTGGCCATTGCCTGGGCCAAGCTCCATGGCACGAGCTCGTTCCTCTACCACGGTGGCTTTTGGCTCAGCGAGCTTGCGGCGTTGGTATTGATTGCGTGTGCGGTGCTCGATCGCAAGAGCCTGGTGGCGCGCGCCCTCTCGGTAAAGCCGTTGGCATGGCTGGGCACCATCAGCTACGGCGTGTACCTGTGGCATTGGCCGGTCAACGTGCTCCTCACGGAGGAACGCACGCAGTTGCACGGCGTGGCGCTGCAGCTGCTGCGCTTGGCGCTCGGCTTTGCGGTGGCGCTCGCGTCTTACTACGTCATCGAACGGCCCATTCGCCGCAACGGCTTTGCCTTCAAGCGCCTGCAGTACTGGGTGCCGGCGCTGCTGGTGGTCGCGCTGTTCCTGGTCGTGCGCTCCAAGGACGCGCGCGGCAGCTCGAGCGCCGAGCCGGAGCGATTGACCAGTGGCGCTTCGGGCTTGGAATTTCCGAGCTACCGCGTCGCTGTCTTCGGCGATTCGACGGCCAATTCGCTCGGTTGGGGGCTCCGGGCCTTGCGCCAGAAAGGCGTGGCTGTCGAGCTGCTAGGCAAAGACGGCTGCACCATGTTGGGCGACAGTTGCGACGGTGGGCACTGGGCCGAGCAGGTGCGAGCGCTGCGGCCCGACGCCACCGTCATCTACCTAGCGGGAGCGTTCCTGCACGGCCTCAGCGTCGACGGAGACTGGCACACCGCCTGTCGCCCTGACTGGGACGCCAAATTCGAAGCCACGCTGCGGCGTGGCCTGCACGACGCCGAACGCCCCGAAGGTCGGCTCTTCGTCGTCACCGCGCCTTATCCCAGCGGCCGCTACGACAAGCCCGAGTATCGCGCGCAAATCGACTGCATCAACGCCTCCCTACGCCGTGCCATCGCGACCTCGCCCTCCGCACGCCTCGTCGATCTGCACCAGCGCCTGTGCCCGAACGGCCAGTGCCAACAAAACCTGCCCAACAATGCGCCCCTGCGCCCCGACGGCGTCCACTTCTCCATCGAAGGCGCCGAGCACGTCGCCCGCTGGGTATTTCAACAAATGCGGCAGTAGCCTTCGAATCGCGTGGTGCCGTTGGAACCCGGCCGCCGCTCAGATTCTCCTACCGGTGGCTCAACACCCGTCGCGGCCGCATACGGCGCCTTCCGCGAACGATTGGGGCGCGTCTTCGCGTTCGGCCCAGGCTTGGTGCAGCGCGCTCAGTAAGATTTGCGGGGACTGCGCGCCGCTCACGGCGAGGCGCTCGTCGATGACGAAGCAGGGGACGCCGTTGATGCCGAGCTGATGGGCTTGGGCTTCGTCGGCGCGCACTTCGCTGGCGAATTGATCGGAAGCGAGCATCTCGGTGGTTTCGGCTTCATCGAGGCCGGCCTCGGCGGCGAGGCGGACGAGCGTCGGGCGATCGCTCATCAGCGCGCCCTCTTCCAGATAGGCTTTGAGCAGGCGCTCTTTGACGGGCCCTTGGAGGCCGCGGGTGTGGGCGAAATGCAGCACGCGGTGGGCGTCGAAGGTGTTGCCGGAGCGGATGTGATCGAAGTCGAAGGCTAGCCCTTCGCCGCGCGCGGTGTCGCACAGGCGTTGGCTGTTTTTGCGCGCTTGGTCGACGCTGATGCCGTACTTTTTGGCGATGCGTTCGGCGTGCGAAACGGAGCCGTCTCGCTCTTTGGGGGCGGTAGGATCGAGCTCGAAGGCGTGCCAGACGACGTTCACGTCGTGCGGAAATTCTTGCAGGGCGCGCTCCAAACGGCGCTTGCCCACGTAGCACCAGGGGCAGGCGATGTCCGACCAGACGTCGATGCGCATTTCAGCCATGGAGCCGCAACGTAACGCCGAAAGGCGCCCTGGCAACCCCCAACGGCTGCGGGCTAAGCTTGCGCATGCGGAAGGTCGCTCTGGTTGCCGTGGCGGCTGCAGTCGTGCTTGCTTGCGCGCCACCGCCGCGCAGCGCCGGCAAAGCTATTCCAGGAGCCAAGAGCCCCCCCTCCGCCAGCCGCGCTACCCCGTTGCCGCCCGCGACCGGTCCGCAAAGCTCAGCCGCCGACGGCATGGCCGTTGCCAGCCCCGCCCACACGCCGGAGAAGACTCCGACTAGCGAGCCACCCTTGCTGCGCTCGCACGGCTACGAGGTTTGGCTCGACGATCGCACGGGCGATACTGCGCATGCCGGGGAGCTTCAGCAATGGTTGGAGCGCGCTTTGATTTCCGTGAGCGAGACCACCGGCGGCGCTGCGGAGCGCATTCACGTCGTGGCGATTCCGGGCGAGGGCGGGGCAAGCACGCGCGGGCGCACCATCACGCTCCGGCTCGAAGACGGCCCACGGCCTCGGCGGCCGTCGTCGGAATGGGTGCTGCCGCACGAGCTGATTCACGCCAGCTTTCCCAGTCTCTGGGAGCCGGATTTGTGGCTGGAGGAGGGCCTGGCAACGTACCTCGAGCCTTTGGTACGTGTTCGCGCGGGCCAGCTCGCCGAGGCCGAGATGTGGCGCGACCTCGCGCGCGATCTGCCGCAGGGAAGGCCGCGCGCGGGCGAAGGCGGGCTGCGCGGAACCAAGACTTGGCATCGACTTTATTGGCAGGGCGCGGTGTTTTGGCTGCAGGCAGAGCTCGAAATTTTTCGCCGCACCACGGGCGCGCACAATTTGAACGACGCTTTGTGCGCCTGGGCGCGCCTGGCCGACAACGACGACTTCGGCGCCGAGCAAGCATTTGCGGCCATGGACACCGAGCTCGGGCAACCGATCTTGTCCGAGCTGTACCGCGGCGCTTCGGCTCGAGGCATCGAGCGCGATCCGACGCGCCTGCTGGCCGAGCTGGGCGTCGTGCGCACGCCCGCCGGCGTCGTGTTCAAAGCCGATGCGCCCGCAGCGGAGCTACGCCGTCGACTGGCTCAGCCGTCGCCGCGCCCTTGTCAGCGCTGAGCCCAGGCGGGCGTGCGGCTCGAATGCGGTGCGGTGGCGCCGTGCCTAAGGATTCATCATATCTTGGGCTGCCGCGCCGCAGATCCCTTGCAGAAACTACCGTGGCGTCGAAAGGCCAAGCCTAGCGACCGTTTGGGGCTGCTACCCTGCTGTCGGGGTCTTGCCGAGAGCCTCCGAGATTTTCACAGGAAGATCGGAAGCGCAGGAGGGCGAGAGACGAGAACGCATTTTTGTTTTTGGGAGGACCAAAACCAAAAATATTCCCTCGAAAGAAAGCCGGAGGGGTTGAGCGCGCAACGCCGCTGCAGACTCGCTGGCGGCAGCGCGTACCCCAAAATTCTCGCCTCTGTCTCGTCCTCCCGTCCTCCCATCCTCCCTGTGAAAAATCTCGCTCGTTCAGGGCGGCCTGGATCCGCTACAGAAGCTTCTGCGATTCAGGCTGCGGCTTGGCAGCCCAAGATGTGTGGAATCCTTAGGCGCCGTGCGGTGGCGCCTCACGTGGCTCGGCTGGGGCCGCGACGACGGCGTCTGGCCTCTGCGCTCCAAGCGGCGCGGGTTTGCAGGCGATAGCGGCGCGACGTCCAGTTGGTAGCCGCCGCCAGCGCGATCGCGGCAAGACCGGCCACGTTTTCGTCCAGCTGCAGCCCAACCGAGAGCGCGGCGTACAGCAACGTGCCGCCGAAGGCCGCTAGTGCGGTCAGCTCGCCCGGCTGAAAAACGCGCGGGGTGCGGTGCAAGAGCACGCTGCGCAGCACGCCGCCGCCCACCGCGTTGACGACGCCTACCAGCATGGCCCCCGCCACGCTGATGGATGCGGCCAACGCCAGCCGCATCCCGACCACCGCAAAGGCACCGAGCCCGAGCGCGTCTGCAAGCTCGGTCAGGCGCAGGACCGGTGTTGGCAGGCGCCCGTGGAGGCGCTCGCCGAAGCGCCATGTTGCCAGCGACGCGAGCAACGTCAACAGCACGTAAATCGGCGTGCGAACCAAGATGGGCGGACCCGCTTGCAGAAACAGCGCGTCGCGCAGCAAACCGCCGCCGCAAGCCGACACCAGAGCGATCGCGAAAATGCCGGTCAAATCGTAGCCGCGGCGCGCGGCCAGCACCGCGCCGCTAGCCGCCCACAGCAACGTCGCGCCAAAGTCGAAATAGCGAAAAGCCACGCCCGCCATGCCCCACAGCTCGTCCACGCCGTGCGGGGGGAGAGCCGTCACCGGGGCCTCGCGCTCGGCTCGACGTCATGGCTGGGCATCACGCGGCAGAGCTTAGCGCCGAATGACCGTTCGGGGCGTCCGCTGCCGTTCACACCCGCCCGAGGCCGGCGCTAAGCGGGCGGCTTTCTCGGGACCTGATCGGCGCCCAGGCGAAAGATCAGAAAATCTTTGGTCACGTTGGCGCTGCCGCCGGGCCACATGAAAGGGCTGCTGTCTTGGCGATCGGCTTCCCAATCGAACCACATCCAACGCGCGCCGGGCTCCACCTCACAGACCTCCAAAAACTCGTTGCCGGGCATGGGCGTGCCGCGCGTGGTGCTGTTGTCTTCACCGAAGGCCAGGTGGCCGTTGGGGCCCGGAGTCGTGTCCACCCAGCCAACGCTCGAAGTAGCCGGGTCGAGCTCGTCCGCGTTGCACTTGGCAATGTAGCTATCGATGGTGGCGCGATCGGGGCCACCCGAACCGGGGTCGTAGTCTTCGCCGGTGGCGCACACTTCCCACTTACCGGCACCCGTATAGACGGGCGTCGCGCCGTCGCGGAAGAACTTGGCGATCACCCCCTGGGTGGTGGATTTGTCGGCGTAGCCGATGATGTACAAATAGCCACCGGCGTTCGCGTCGGCGGCCGGCACCACGTACTGTTCCGGGCCGTTGCCCACTGGGCAATCGAAGATGTCGCTCGAATCCGGGTTCTCTATGCCGCCAAAGTAGTTGGCGAGCTTGGTCTTGGTGCCGTAGCCGAAACCGTAGGCGTTGTCGGCGGTGATGATCACGTTCACTTCCGAGGGTAGGTCCGGCATTGCGCCGTCGCCGCCCGCGCCGCCGTCGTTGCTGGCGAGGGAGCCGCCCAGGGCAAGCGTTCCGGCGGAGGCGTTCGAGGTGCCGGCGGCCGCGCCGTTGGCGCCGCCACTGCTGCCGTTGGCGCCCGCGCCGCTCCCGGTGCCTGGCGTCACTTCACTCTTGTCTTTGCCGTCCGAGCAGGCGAACGCAAGCCACCCCAACCCCAACAGAGCCAGCACCGAGACGGTTCGCATTCAGCGCAGTCTGCCGTCCGTGGCGGTTCTCGTCAACGCGTGTCCGAGCGCGTCGCCGAAGTCAGGTAGGAGATCACCTCACGCCTGGCGCGATCGGAAGAGCCTGGGCTAAGAACGTTTTCGACCGTCCAGCGTGCGGCGCAAGACGCGCAGCAACAGCGGCGGATCGTAGGGCTTTTGCAGCAGCTCGACGCCCAGCTCCGTGAGCACGCTGCTCGGAAACAGATCCGCCGCGTAGCCACTCGAAAACAGGAACGTTGTCTCGGGGTCGAGCTGGCGCAGCTGTTCGTAAGCTTCCCGCCCGCTCACGTTGGGCATGATCGCGTCCAAGATGATGGCGTCGAAGCGCTGTCCGCTCATCACGATCTCGATCGCCTGCGCGCCGTCGTCGGCGGTGGTCACCTGGTAGCCGGCGCGTTCCAAAATGCGACGCAGCAGGCTCTGGACTTGCGGATTGTCCTCCGCCACCAAAATACGCTCGCTACCGCCCTGCCCGTTGTCCTCGGTCTTGGGCATGGGCCGCAACGAGCTGCGATCGTGGGCCGGCAAATACACTCTCAGGGTCGTCCCCACCCCGACCTGGCTGTGGGCCTCGATCATGCCGCCGTGCTGCTGGACGATGCCGTAGGCCACCGCCAGCCCCAAGCCCGTCCCGACGCTGGCTTCTTTGGTGGTGAAGAACGGCTCGAAGATCCGTTCGACCACCTCGGCCGGCATGCCCAGGCCGGTATCCGACACCGTGATCGATACGTAGCGGCCAACCTTGGCCCACGGGTGCGCGGCCACGTAGGCGGCGTCGAGCCAGACTTGTTGCGACTCGATGATCAAGTGCCCGCCGTCGGGCATGGCGTCGCGCGCGTTGACGCTCAAGTTCATGAACACTTGGTCGAACTGGTTGGCGTCGCTAAACACGGTGGGCACGTTGGCGCCCGCCACCAACTCGACGCACACGCTGGCTGGAAACAGACGATGGAGCAGCTGCAGCAGCTCGCCCAAACGGGCGTTGACGTCCACCGGCTCCAGCACTTGGGCTTGCCGGCGCCCCATGGCCAACAACTGTCGGCTGAGCTTGGCGCCCCGGTCGGCGGCTTCGAGCACGTCCGCCACGACCTCGCGCTGAGTCCGGCTGAGCTCGTCGCCTTCGAGAAAATGCGCGCTGCCGATGATGACTTGCAACAAATTGTTGAAGTCGTGGGCAACGCCGCCGGCCAAAAGTCCCAGGCTTTCTAGCTTCTGGGCCTGGTAAAGCTGGCGGCTGAGCTCCGCTTTCTCCCGCTCGGCGCGGGCGCGCTCCTCGTGCCAACGCAGCCGCCCCGCCGCCACGCTGACCTGGGCGGCCATGGCCATCAGCGTATCCAATTGAGCCTGAGTCGGCGGCCTCGTGCCTTCGTCGCCGAAGGTGCCGACCCCCAACATGCCGAGCGGCACGTCCAACAGCGCCAGCGGCACGTTGATGATGGTGCGGTTGTCCGCAATCTTCACCATCTCCTTGTTGGTGCGGGGATCGGTGCGGGCGTCCTCGACCACCACCGGCGCGGTAGCTTTGATGATTTCGGCGATCATCCCATCGCCGGCGATGGGAATCAGCTGCGCGGTGTCCCAGCTCACTCCGGTGCCCTGGAACGCCAGCAACCGCACGTGCGTTTGGCTGGGCTCCAGAAACGCCAGCCAGGCGTGCTGGTAGCCGGTCATGCTGGCCACCGCGTCGCGCACGATCTCCAGCATCTCCGAGAAGTCGACCGCACGCTGCAGCTCGCGGGCAAACTGCAAGACTCGCGTTTGGTCTGTCCCGGGCATCCGCTCAATCCTGGCTCGTCAGCGCGGTTGGGTCACGGAAAGCCGCGTTTTTAGGCTCGACCGCCCCCGGGCAGCGAAAGAATCGCCCCGCCGATACGGGCTTGCCAGAAGGCCCGCTCGTCGGCGCGGTGGGTGACCATCAGCACGGTGCTCCTGTGCTGGCTACACAAGGATTCTACCAGCTCGAGCGCGCGGGCGCGGTTGTCGGGATCGAGGCCGGAGGTGGGCTCGTCCAGGACGACCAGCGGTGGCACCTTGATAGCCGCGCGCGCGATGAGCACCAAGCGTTGCTGGCCGAACGAGAGCTCGCGGAACGCGGCGTCGTGAGGCAGGCCCAAATCGAGCCAACCCAGCCAGGCCCGCGCGCGCGCCCGGTGGCTCGGCTCCGGCTGCTGATACACGCCGATGCTGTCGTACAGTCCGCTCAGCAGCACGTCTTCCACGCTGCCTCCCACCCGGTAGTCGCGGTGCAGGCGAGCCGAGACGGCTCCGACGTTCTTCTTGATGTCCCAGACGGTTTCACCGCTGCCGCGGCGCCGGCCGAACAAGTGCAAATCGTTGCTGTAGGCTTGGGGATGGTCGCCGGTCAGCATGTCCAGCAGGGTGGATTTGCCGGAGCCGTTGGGGCCCTCGATCAACGTGTGCTGTCCGACCTCGACGCGGAAGTCGAGCCCGTCGAACACGACCTGTTCGGCGTAGCAAACGCGGCCATGGCGCAGCTCCACCAGCGGTACGGCAGGGTCGAGCGGCTCGTACCAACTGCCGAGCTCGACCGGAGGCGGGCCGCCCGAGCTCGACCGCGGGCGACCCAACACCACGATCTGGCGCAGCGTGTCGGGCGCAAACGGCTGCTCACGCACGCCGAACGTGCCGATCACCACGACCGGCAAATCCTTCGAGACCTGCACGATCGCGTGGGCCAGCTCCGCGTACGAGGCGCGGTCGAGACCGTCGAACGGATCGTCCAAAATCAGCAACGACGGCGCGCGCAGCGCCGCCTGTAACAACAAGACCTTGCGCGCTTCACCCGTGGAAAGCACTCGGAAGCCACGCTCCCACAGCGGCGCCAGGCGAAACGCCGCCAGCAACGGATGGTGCTGAGCCGCCTCGCTCAACAGCTCGCCGACCCGCGTGCCATGATCGGTGGCTTCCTGGAAATTGCTCTCGTCCGCCGCCAGCTGCGCTTCGTAGAACGCCTGCTGCGACTCGGCCGAGAGCAACTCGGCCCCCGCCGTCCGCGCCGCCAACGCCCGTGCGGCGCTGGATTTTCCGGACCCGTTCGGGCCGATGACCAGCGTCAAACCCGGCCTCGAACCGTCGATATCGAGACCGGGTGTGAGCATCGGGCCGAGGGAGCCTCGACTCTCAGCCGCCGACGGAGATTTGCTTCATCGCCGTCATGTAGCCGCGCAACGTTCCGCCGATCTTCTCGACGGGGTGGTTCTCGATGGCTTGATTGACGGCCAGCAGGCGGCGGTTGTCCACCTGTTGGCTGCCGGGGGCGAAGGGCTTTCCGATCACGTCCGTCTTTTGCTTGCTCATGAACTCCTTGAGCAGCGGGACGGCAGCGTGGCTGAACAAGTAGCAGCCGTACTCGGCCGTGTCGCTGATCACCTTGTTCATCTCGTACAACTTCTTGCGCGAGATCAGGTTCGCGATGAGGGGCGTCTCGTGCAAGGACTCGTAGTACGCCGACTCGGGCTTCATGCCCACCTCGACCATGCACTCGAAGGCCAGCTCTACGCCGGCTTTGACCATGGCCACCATCAAGACCGCGTGGTCGAAGTACTCTTGCTCGCTGATCTTGTCCGAGCCGGCTGGGGTCTGCTCGAAGGCGGTGTCGTTGGTGGCGGCGCGCCAGCTCAGTAGATTTACGTCGCCAGCGTCCCAGTCTTTCATCATCGTGGTGCTGAACACGCCGGTGATGATGTCGTCCTGATGCTTCCGGAACAGCGGGCGCATCAGCGTGCGCAGCTCCTCGGCCAGGTCGAAGGCCTTGATTTTTGCGGGGTTGCTGAGGCGATCCATCATCAAGGTCACGCCGCCCTGCTTGAGCGCCTCGGTGATGGTCTCCCAGCCGAACTGCACGAGCTTGCTGGCGTAGCCGCGGTCGATGCCTTCCGCCACCATGCGGTCGAAGCACAGAATCGAGCCCGTTTGCAGCATGCCGCACAGGATGGTCTGCTCGCCCATCAAGTCGCTCTTCACCTCGGCCACGAAGCTCGACTCGAGCACGCCGGCACGGTCACCACCGGTGGCCGCCGCGTAGGCTTTGGCGATCTCCAAGCCGTCACGGTTCGGGTCGTTCTCCTTGTGGACCGCGATCAACGTCGGCACGCCGAAGCCGCGCTTGTACTCTTCGCGCACCTCGGTGCCGGGGCACTTGGGGGCGACCATCACCACCGTCAGGTCTTTGCGGATGTCTTGCCCCTCTTCGACGATGTTGAAGCCGTGGCTGTAAGCGAGGGTTGCGCCCTTCTTCATCAGCGGCATCACCTTCTTCACCACGTCGGCGTGCTGCTTGTCGGGCGCGAGGTTACAGACCAGATCCGCGGTCGGAATCAGCTGCTCGTAGTTGCCGACCTTGAAGCCGTTGCTGGTGGCGTTGGTGTAGCTGGCGCGCTTGGAGTCGATGGCGTCTTGGCGGAGCGCGTAGCTCACGTCCAGGCCCGAGTCGCGCATGTTGAGGCCCTGGTTCAGGCCCTGCGCGCCGCAACCGACGATCACGACCTTCTTGCCCTTGAGCTTCTCGACGCCGTTGAACTCGCTCTTGTCCATGAAGCGGCACTGGCCCAGCTGCTCCAGCTTCTGCGCCATGGTGAGGGTGTTGAAGTAGTTCTGTCGGGACATGGATGCTTTCTCCGCGGTTCTGATGCCTCGAGGCATCGGCGAGGACCAAGAATAGATCGCGCGCCCGGCCCCGCCAACGTTGCGCTAAGTGATATTATCGGCAATCTCAATTGCGAAAAGCGCAACAGCCGTTTCCGCCCGATAAACGCCGATTCAGGCCCCGCGGGAGCGGCGCCCGCTGTGTAGCGTGAAGGCGCGCGACCATCGCCAGGGTGGCGCTAGCGCCTGCAAGCGCGCGCGAAACGCGGCGAAGCGCGCGGGGTTCAGCGCCGGGCCGATGAACGACACGCTGCACAGCAAGCGCTCGAGCGTGGCGTAGTCGAGCTCGGTTTCATCGGCGAAGTGAGCGACGTGGCTGAGCTCGACTCGGGCCAAGCTGGCCAGTTGCTGCCGGGCCGCGGCCACCTGGCGCGGGCGGCGCGGGGCCGTCTCCTCCATCAGCGCCGTCACGTCGGTCATGAATGGCGTTGGCGCGAACGCGGACGTGACCAGCGCCAGCGTGCCGCGTGGCGAAAGCACGCGACGGATCTCGGTGGCGGCTCGCTCGTGGTCGATGAAATGCAAGGCATCGGCGATCAGCACCAAATCGAAGCGCGCGGCCTCGAACGGCAACGCTTCGGCCATGCCGTGCAACGCCGTCAGCGTGAGGCCGCGCGCTCGGGCCGCGCCGCGCAGCACGTCCAGCATGGCTTCGGCCGGCTCGACCGCGACCACGTCGAAGCCGCGTTCGGCTAGCGGCAAAGCCAGGTGCCCGATGCCGGCCCCCAAATCGGCGACGCGCGGACCCGGGGCCAGCGCCGCCAGAGCATCGATCAGCTCCGGCGGATACGGCGGGCGCGCGTCGTACGCATGGGCCATGCGGTTGAAGATCCACGCCGTGGGGTCATCCAGCCCAATGTGTCGGCGTTTTCGGCCCATGCGCGCTCGAGTCGACCTTACAGCTCTTTCGGTGCACCGTTCAGACACAGCGTCGAACGGAGCGCGGGCGGGTCGAGACGGGCGCGAGAGGCAATGTTCCCCGTACTGGGAAAGCCCCACGCGCCCTGCCAGGCGCCGAGCCGCATGACGATGGCGTCTTCAGCGTCGCGCGAGACGTGCAGGACCGGTATGTCGAGCGCCGCGGCTCCTTCGAGTAGATAAACCAGGCCCACGTACAGGCGCTGTCCAGCACAAGAAACTCGAAACGGGTGCATCATGGCGCCTTCCAAAGCGGTGCCGTAAAGCGACGACGACGCCGCCGATAGCGCGAGCTCGAGGCGCGATGCTGGGAATGGCTCGGCGGCGCTCGACGTGATGTCCGCGGTGCTGATCGACGCCAAGAAGGTCTCGGGCAGGGCGGCCACGGCGGCTTCGAGGTCCGCGTACTCGTATTTGATCGAGATCTGTTGATCGAAGACATCGACCACGCAACTCGCGTCTTCGCCAACACAGCTCATGGGGACGCAGCACGCCTCGCCGTACCGTTGGCACACGTCGACGCAAGCGCCGGCGCCCCCCGCGCCTGCCAGCGAGCCGTCTCCGGCCGCGCCAGCTTCGCCGGTGTTGGCGCCGCCCGCACCGGCGGCGTTCACCCCGCCCCCACCGGCGGCGTTCACTCCGCCCGCGCCGGCAGTATTGCCGACCTGGCCGCCCACGGCGGCGCCGCTCGTCCCGGCTCCGGTCCTGCCGGCATCGCTCGCGCCGTCCTTGCCAGCGTTCGCGGTGTCGCTGCCGGCTGCTCCTCGTTGAGGATGCGAGGTAGCGGTTCCGCCGCACGAGCCGAGCGCGCCCGTGAGCAAACCAACGGTGGGCCACACCCACGCCTGCCTACGCTGCCGCGTTCGCATACGGCCTAAATACTTGGTCGGCCCAGCGCTGTCGTCAAATTGCTAGCCAGATGGATTTTTGCGCTTGCCGGCGTCGCGTCCGTCGCCGAGCTTGCCGCATCCCGGGCGCGGCTACGGCACCACGAATACGGAGATGGTGTAGAAGTGCGTCATGCTCGCCGCGAGCACGAACGCGTGCCAAATGCCGTGATGGTGCCGCCAACGCCGCAGCACGTAGAACGGAATGCCGAGCGCGTAGATGGCGGCGCCGCCGACGAACAAAGCAATGCCAGCTGGCGCCAAGCTGTGCCCCAGCTGGGGCACCGTCAGCACCACCAGCGTGCCCATGGCCAGCGAGGGCACGATGGGGCCGTGTTGCTTGGTGCCGCGTCGCCACACGCCGTAGATGCCCAACCCGCAGAGCGCCCACATGCTGGCGAGCACGGCGTGCCCCACCCAGCCCCCGAGCAGGCTCGACGCGAACGCGGTGTATGTCCCGGCGATCAACAAAAAGATGGTGGCGTGGTCGAGGGCTCGCAGGCGCCGCTTCAGCGGAGCGTTGCTGAGCGGCACGGCGTGGTACGCCGTCGAAGAGGCGAACATCGACAAGAGCGTGGCGCCATAGACGGCGCAGGCGTTCAAGCTGGCGGTGCCATGTCGCGCCGCGGCCGGCAGCAAGAAGGCCATGCCCACCAAGCTGCCCAGCGCCCCCAAGCCGTGCGAAAGACAATGAAGACGCTCCTCGGCCGCCGAATAGACGCGGGGGGAGCTAGCGGGCGGGGCAGCAGCGCTGGCCGACATGCCACCATTGTTCGCATGGTCGCGGAAAGGTTGGGACTTTTTCGTGTTTGGGGCGCCCGCGCGGCCTTTCTCGCAGGTCGGGGCGGCGGTGGGACGGCCCGATATCGGCGCGCGTTTTCAGCGTCGGTCGAGGCGCGGGCGGCCGCCTCCAAGGCGCAATGATGACGCCGGGGTGAAATACTCATGTCGACCGGGCGAAGGCGGAGCTAAGCCAGCGGGATGGGAGCGCGGTCGATTGGGTGGTGTTTGAGTGGGCTCGTGGCGCTGGGGTTTGCTGCCTGCGGCGGCTCGTCCGGTCAGGCCACGCATGCGGGTAGCTCCGGAGAGTCCGGCGCGGCGGGCGAGGAAGGGAACGCCGGTGGTAGCGACGCCAGCAATGCTGGTGCAGCGGGTGCCGAACAGGTCGGTGGCGTTGCCGCCGTCGTCGGCGGCGGTGGAGCGGGTGGCGTCGACGATAGCCCGACCGTCACCGATGCGGGCGCGGGCGCGGGAGTGGGCGGCGCGGCCGGCGCAGGCGGAGCAGGAGCGGAAGCGTTACCCGGTGACGCTCTGTTCACCGCCGACAGCATGCTCGAGGTGCGGCTCACGCTGGACGACAAGGTTTGGCAATCGCTCGAAGAGCACGGCAACAACGAGACCTACGTGGCCGCAGCCGGCGCGCTGCGCCTGAACGATGGCGCCACGGAGTCTTTCGCCAAGCTGGGCGTTCGCCACAAAGGAGCCTGGTCGCTCCACCACTGCTGGGACAATTTCGGCGGCGTGCGCAGCCACCAGCTGGAGTGTCAGAAGCTTTCGTACAAGCTCGAGTTCGATCAGTACCAGCGCGGGGGAAGCTACGACGGCTTGAAGCATCTGAACTTGCATGCCGCGTCCGGCGACGACACCAAGCTGCGCGAGCTGGTGGCGTACCAAACCTTCCGCGACGCCGGCGTCGACGCCCCGCGGGCAGCTCCCGCGCGTCTGTACATCAACGGCGCATTTCAGGGCATTTTCATCGCGGTGGAGGAGATTGACGACCGCTACACCGAAGCGCACTTTCCGGACGCCTCGGCCGGCAATTTGTACAAAGAGGTTTGGCCGAACCCCGCTGTCAGTGACGACGAGCTCAGCGCCGCCCTCGAAACCAATCAAGACGCCGCCAACGTTTCGGACCTCCGTTCGTTCGCTCGCGCCGTGGGCAGAACGACGCTGGAAAGCTTCGACGAAGATCTCGCTCGTTACGTCGACGTTCAGCAGCTCTTGGCCTACATTGCGGTGGACCGCGAGCTGCGCAACTGGGACGGCATCACGGCGTTCTACTCGCCGCTCACCCCGCACAACTTCTATTGGTACCACGACAGTGGCGCACAAAAGCGCTTCCACCTCATCCCGTGGGATCTGGACAACACGCTGTGGGCGTTCGATCCCTACATGTACCCGGAGCAGTGGGTGACGGCGGCGCCGGTGCCGGACCTCAATTCGACCCCGGCAAACTGTGAGCCGCGCTCGGTGTGGGATTCGACGATGGCCACCACCATCGTGCCTCCCCGCTGCGACAAGCTGCTCGATCTGCTCATCCGCAATCATTGGGACGAGCTCGCGACCATCGGCACTACGCTGCGCGCGGGCGCGCTCGCTCCGGCCAGCATGCAGGTTCTGGCCGACCACTACCGGGTCAAGATCGCGCCGATCGTCGCGGAAGATCCGACGCTCGACGCCGTCACTTGGGGGCTGGCCGTCGACGGCTTTTCAGCCATTCTCGAGGACGCCGCCGCGGACTTCGATCGCTTCATGGCCGGCGGTTTGATCGAGGAGCCGGCGCCGCCCGCCGAGCCCGAGCCGCCGACGCAGGAAGAGCTGGATGCTCCCACCCTCGACGAGGGGTTGCACGTCGGTGGCATCACCAACTTCGAGTTCGCCGCGCCGCCGGTCGACGCCGCGCCGGTCGGAGTCGTTGCGTTCGGCGATCCGCTGGCCGTCTTCTCTCCTGCGTGGAGCTCGCTCGCTCCGCTTTCGGGAAAGGCGGACGTACGGCTCGACTTCACCTTCAACCGCGGCCCCGAGGCGTACGACGAGTGGGTGAACCTGGGCATCTTTTCCGCCGAGACGGACGTCACCGCCTACCGCGGTGTGGTCGTTTGGTTGGCGAGCGACAAGGAACGCCAAATTCGCGTGCGCGTGATGAGCCCGGCGTACGATGAAAGCTTTGGCGGCGTCTACAGCGAGTTCGGTGTCGACAGAATCATCGGCCCGACGCCGAGCCCGGTCGTCGTCGACTTCGCCAGCCTCTACTACCCGGAGTGGGCGCGCGCGGCTTGGACCGGCGCCCAGGGCTTTCCCGGCACCGACGAGGAGGCCCGCGCCCTCGTGCTCAGTCGCTTCGACGGCTTGATGTTCGTGCCGCAAGCCACTGTCGATCTCAACGGAGAGCTCGTGACCGACACCGAGACTGGCTACCTGCGGGTCGACAACATCTACTTTCGCTGAGCCCTGAGTGGCCGCCCCAGCGCACGCGTGCGCGAGGCGGCCCTCCGCTACGGCCAGCGAGACCGCGCTCAACCCAGCGGGATCTTCGATTTGTACTTGGCGAGCCAGGCCGCGAACGAGAGCAACTCCGGATTGAGCGCGCGCGATTCGCTCAAGCTGCGCGCGCCGCAGAACTCGGCTTCGAAATCCGCGTAGTACTGGAACATATTGCCGAGATCGTCGGCACCGGGGAAGCCGAACGTGCGGTACACGGCCGGCGGAACCGCTTGGTGGGTGACCGGTCGCTCCAAGGCTTGCGACAACGCGGCCGCCATCTGCGCGCCGGTGAGATGGTCACCCGCGATGCCGAGATGCTTGCCGATGGCGGCGTCTCCGCGCTTGAACACGCCATACGCGCACTTGCCGATGTCCTCGGCGGCGATGCCGGCCAGCTTCTTGTCGCCCATCGGCAGGACGAAGTCGAAGCCGCCGGTGGCGTTCGGCTTCGGGCCCATGCCGAAATGGATCAGGTTGTCCCAATAGAAGGAGGTTGCCAGCCAGGTGGTGCGCGCCGCATCGAAGAAGGCGTCCGACTCGCCCTTGGTGTCGAAGTGCGGCACCTTGAAGCGGCCGTGCAGCGTCGGCATGCGGTCGTCGCTCAGCGGCACCCGCAAGCGCGTGTCCTCGAGCGTGGACCAAACCACGTGCTTGACGCCGGCGGCCTTGCTGGCGTCGGCCAGGTTCTTGGCCTGGGCGATCTCTTTGTCGGGAGACATGTGCTCCCAGTAGTTGGTGACGCAGAAGGCGCCGTACGCACCCGTGAACGCGCGCTGCACGCTGCCTACGTCGTCCAAGTCGGCGCTGACCAGCTCGGCACCCGCGGCGGCGAGGGCCTTGGCCGCGTCGCCGTCGGGCTTGCGCGTGACCGCCCTCAGCGCAAATTCCCCGCTTTTGTCGGCCAAGATTGCCTTGGCAAGCCCGCCGCCCTGCGCGCCCGTCGCACCGATGACCGTGATCAGTTTCTTCGTCATGCTTCGTTCCTTCAGCTCTAGGTAACGCGCGGCAGCCTCTCTGGGGAGCCGCCGGACGTCAATTCCCGAGCCGGAGCGCCGCGTTTACCACCAGGGGTTGACGCAGTCCCAGACGGTGTCGGCAGTTTGTAGGTAGCCGGGCTTGAAGACGCAGGCGCAGTACTCGGCGTCGCTCTTGCAGATGTTCCACTCGGGGCTGCAGGCTTTCTTCTCCGTCACGCCGCTGCAGGCGCCGGCGGCCAGCGCCGTGGCGGGTGCGAGCGCGGTTTTGGCCGGCTCCTGTGCGGGTAGCGCGCAGGCGTGACATTTGTAAGTGTTGTCCGCGCCGCAGTCACACATCTTGATGCCGTTGTCCCCCGGCAAGCAGTACTTGATGCATTGGGGCAGGTCGGCCATGCAGGCGGTGGCGGGGTTGGAGGCCGAGCCGGACGTGAGGTAGTTGGGGCAGGCCGAAGCGGTGGGAAAGACGCCGACGGCGCGCTTCAACATGACTTGAGTGTCGGTCCATTTGTACTTGCAAGTGGTGCCGTCGGGACCGTCGGTGATGGCGCTGTCGCTCGTGTCGTATTGCTCGCAGATGGTGGGCGTCTGAAACGTACAGATCTTGGAGAAGGTGCCGGTGTCGCGGCCTTTCGTGAGGCCGGCAATCTGGTCCACGCCCACCGCCGTAACGTTCGTCATCGTCAAGTTGGCTTTGGTGTTGTCGCAGGCGCCGCCTTCGCCGCACGCCCGGTACATCTTGCCCAAGTGCTCACCGTAGAAGTTTTGGACGATGAATTTGCCGTGGCTGTTGTCTTGGAACAGCTTGTCGTGCGCGTTCTTGGCCCCGCCGCCGTCGATGGTGACGGTGCCCGAAGAGTCGGACATGGCCGTGACGGCGTCGTCGCACACGTAGGGGAACCAGACGTTTTTGATGGTGCAGGTGCCTTCGCAATGAATGCCGTCCGCCACGTGCTTGCCCATGACGACGTTTTGCAGCGTGGCGCCGTTCTTCAAAATGAACAGCGGCTTGGTGGTGCCCTGGTTCGAGGTACCCGAGCCGCTGCAGTCTTTGGCGAAGTCGCCCGAGCCGGTGCCATCGTGCAGGGCCATCTTGCCGTCGTAGACTTGGTTGGCGTCGATGGTCTTGCTCGAGCTGATCATCACCGGGCTACCGGTGGCGGTCGGCCAGGTGGGCTCCAGGCAGGTCCAGGCCGGTACGTAAGGAGTGACGACCGCGCCACCGCCGGCTCCGGTGCTTCCGCCGGAGCTTGCACCAGCGCTGCCGCCCTGGGCCGTACCGGCGCCAGCGCTACCACCGGTCGTCGCGGCCGTGCCGGCGGTGCCGGTCGTGCCGGTCGTGCCGCCACTCGAGCTCGGGGCTCCGGCCGTGCCGCCGCCCGGTGTGGTTGCGTTGCCAGCCGTGGCAACGCTGCCCGCTTGATTGTTGGTGGGAGCGTTACCAGCCGTGCTCGTTGCGGTGCCGGCGCTGGGTTGCCCGGTGGAAGGGTTGCCCGTGCCGTTGGTGCCGGCGTCCGAGCAAGCGATGCTCACGACACACAACGCGACGCCCGAGATGAACAAGCTTTTGAACAGATGCATGGAAAGCTCCAGTGGAGACACGAGGGCGCCAACGATCCGAATGCGCCCGCGATGGGTAATGCACGTCGGGCTCGGAACGATCTCGGCTGCCGCCTGCTTTGCTGCGCGCGGTCGTCGCACGGGCTTTCGAGCAGGCGAGCCTACTGCCCAGCGCGTCCACCCATCGTCAGAGCCTCGGCCCTCGCTCGCACACCACCACTGCAAGCATTTGGTGGCAGCGCTAAGTGGAGGCGAATGCGCGTTGGCGTGATCGAACGCGCCTCGTGCGAGATCAAGCCCGCGTGATGACCCTCCGAACTTCTGGTTTGCTCGCGCTGGTTGGTGGTTCCCTGATGGCGGCGCTGGCGTGCTCGTCGCAAGACGACGGGGGCGGGCAGGATGGAACGCCTTCCACCCCCACGTCGGGTTCGGCCGCGGTCGGGGTGGCCGGCACGGTTGGCTCGACACCTGTGGGCGGCGCCTCGACCAGCGGTGGCGTGGGCCCCACGGCCGCGGCCGGTACGCCGACCACCGGCGCCGGAACCTCCAGCGGCGGAACCAGCACCGGCACCGCCGGGGCCTCGGCCGGTGGCAGCGCAGGAGCAGGGCAGGGCGGTGTGGCCACGGCGGGTGCGCCTGCGGGCGGTGCCGCGACGGGCGGCGCCGCGACGGGCGGCGGTGGAGCCGGACCCACCGTGGCTGTCACCGAAGTCTGGGTCGATCCGAACGGTAACGACGCCAATCCCGGCACGGTCGACCTGCCGATGAAGACGGTCTGTGACACGTCGACCAAGACCGGCGCTTGCTACAAGCTGTGCAAAGGCTCGTACACCTGCCCGGCCACCGGCGGCACGATTTGGATGAAGGGCGGCACCTACGCCATCACCAAGAAGATCGATCTGGGCGCAACCCGTCCCGGCGTGGCCGGTGGCGTCATGAACTTGTTCGCGGTGGCCGGCGCCAAGCCGATCATCGACGCCAAGGGCTTGGATACGGCGGACGTGACCAAGACCGGCATCGGTATTCACTTGAAGGCCAGCTACTGGCACATCAAGGGCATCGAGGTGATGAACGCCCCGCACAACTGCATCAAGATCGAGGGCGGCTACAACACGATCGAAAACGTCGTCGTGCACAAGTGCGGCAACACCGGCATCACCATCGGCCAGTACAGTGGCACCGACATGTCGGCGGGCCCGGGCTCGAACAACACGATCTTGAACTGCGATTCTTACGGCAACATCGGCATCGACGGCGGCGGTGAAGACGCCGACGGCTTCGGCGCCAAGGAGCAGGCCGGCAAGAACAACGTGTTCAAGGGCTGCCGCTCGTGGAACAACGCCGACGACGGCTACGACTTTTACGGCTGGGCCGACCCCATCACCGTGCAAGACTGCTGGTCGTTCGAGAACGCCAAGGTGGGCGCATCCGGGGGCGATGGCAACGGCTTCAAGCTGGGCAAAGGAGCCGGGGGCCACATCGTGACCAATGCCGTTTCGGCCTACAACGTGAAGACCGCCTACACCTCCAACGGCGCCGACAAGCTCTCCACTTGCACCAACTGCAAGCAGTGCTCGAACGGCTCGGTCACGGGCAGCGGCGACCACGGCATCAACGGCACCATCGCGACCATGAGCCCCTGCCCCGACCTGAAGAAAGCAGAAGGTCCACGCAACGCCGATTCGTCGTTGCCCAGCCTGTAGTGTTCGCCGGCGCGCCTTGCGTTTTCGCGGCGAGGCATTTTGCCATGACGTGGCGGTTTGGTTTCGAGGTCGCCACACGGGCCCGCGCGGCCTCTCGAAGCGTCGCTTGGGAGATGGTAACAAACCCGATCAATGCCGATCGAGCGAGCCCCGCGCGCCGCTAGCAAACTGACTCAGGGCTCCAAATCCGGTCGCTTTTTGCCCTCGTCGACCACCCTCGGCTTGATCATCGCGGTGGTCGCGGTGCTGTCGGTCATCGGAGCGTCGTTTCGTTCGCTCCAAAAGCGCAACGAAGCGGCTGCGCGCGTCACCCACACCCTGCGCGTGATGGAGCTGCTCGAATCGCTGCTGTCGTCGATGAAAGACGCGGAGACCGGGCAGCGCGGGTTCCTGCTCACCGGGGTGGAGAGCTACGCGGAGCCGTTCGTGCAAGCCGACGCGCGTATTCCGACTCAGCTCGATACGCTGCGCGGCATGCTCGAGGAGCCCGAGCAACGTCAGTTACTGCTGGCGGCGCGCAACGCGATCGAGTCGAAGCTGACGGAGCTTCGGCAAACGCTCGAGCTGCGCCGCCACGGTGAACCCGAGCTCGCGCTCGAAGTCGTGCGCTCGGACCGCGGTCGGGTCGCGATGGAAGCGCTGCGCGGCCTCGTGAATCAGATGCAGACGGCGGAGCGACGGACGCTGGAGGCACGCCAGCTGGAGTGGCAGGAATCGATCGAGTTTTCCAACTACGTCACTTGGGGTGGCGGAGTATTGCTGCTGCTGTGTATCGCGGGCGCGGGGGTGATCATGTCGCGCGACTACCGCGCCCAAGAACGACGCACCTGGTTGCAGTCCGGACAAATGATGCTCAACGAGCGCCTGGTAGGCGAGCAACGTCTGGAGCAGCTGGGGGAGAGCGTGTTGCAGTTTCTGGCGCCGTACCTGGAGGCGCCCGTCGCCAGCATCTACATTGCCGAGTCGCCGGGGAGCTTTCGGCGCTTTGCCGGTTACGGCCTGCCGCCGTCGCAGCGCGACGAAACGGTGTTGCGCGCGGGCGACGGCCTGTTGGGCGAGGTCGTCAAGAGCGCCCGGCTGATGCACGTGAAGGACGTCCCGGAAGACTTCGTCACCAGGGTGGAGTCGAGCTTGGGTCACGGCCGGGTGCGCGAGCTTTTGCTGGCGCCAGCCTTGCACTACGGCCGCGTGCAGGCGGTGATCGAGCTCGGCTTCTTCAAGCCCGTGCATTCGGCCGATTTGGAGCTGCTGGGCGCGCTGTCCGACGCCATCGGGGTCGCGGTGGCTTCCTCCAAAGATCGCAGTCGGCTCGAGGAGCTTTTGGAAGAAACCCAGCGGCAGGCCGAAGAGCTACAGGCGCAGCAAGAGGAGCTGCGCGTTTCCAACGAAGAGCTGGAAGAGCAGGGTCGCGTGCTCAAAGCTTCGCAGGCTCACTTGGAGAACTCGCAAGCCGAGCTGGAACAAATCAACTCGCAACTGGAGGAGCAGGCCCAGCTGTTGGAGACGCAGAAGGACGAGCTTTCCAGTGCTCAGGCGGGCCTGCAAGAGCGCGCCAACGAGCTGTTGCGCGCGAACCGCTACAAGAGCGAGTTCTTGGCCAACATGAGCCACGAGCTGCGCACGCCGCTGAACTCGTCCTTGATTTTGGCCAAGCTGCTGGCCGACAACAAGGACGGCAACCTGACGGCGGAGCAAGTCAGGTTCGCTCAGACCATTCAGTCGGCGGGCAACGATCTGCTGGCGTTGATCAACGACATCTTGGATCTGTCGAAGATCGAGGCGGGCAAGGTCGAGCTTCAGCTCGACGACATACCGCTGGCTCCGGCCGTGGACGGATTGATGCGCACGCTGCAGCCGATCGCGGCGGAGAAGGGCCTCAGCTTCTCTTGCAGCATCGAACGCTCGGTTCCGGCGCGCATTCGCACCGATGCGCAGCGCTTGAACCAAATCGTCAAGAATCTCTTGGCCAACGCGCTCAAGTTCACCGAGCGCGGCGAGGTGGCGCTGCGCGTGTACACCCCGGACGACCGTTCCGTGTGCTTCGAGGTGCGTGACACCGGCATCGGCATCGGTCCCGATCAGCACGAAGCGATCTTCGAAGCCTTTCGCCAGGCTGACGGCAGTACCCACCGCAAGTTCGGCGGTACCGGCCTGGGCCTGAGCATCGCCCGCGACTTGGCCCGCCGCTTGGGCGGTGGCATCGAGGTGCAGAGCGCGCTCGGGCAAGGCAGCACGTTCACCTTACGCCTGCCGCTGCGCAGCGAGCCCGTCGCGCCCGCGCCGGCGGCGCCGGCCAAGCTCGCAGCGCCCGCGGCGCGCGAGCCGGTCACGAAGACGACGCCGTCTCCGTCACGTTCGTCCGCGCCGCCGCCCCCGTTGGGCAAGCCGGTCATGGAAGACGATCGCGACGCCCTGCGCGAAGATTCCCGCGTCATCTTGGTGATCGAGGACGACCTGCACTTTGCCGCCGTCTTACGCGATTTGGCGCGCGAGCTCGGCTTTCAATGCGTGGTGACCAGCACCGCCCGGGACGGCCTCGCCGCCGCTTCCAAGCTTCGCATCAGCGCCATCGTCTTGGACATGAATTTGCCGGATCACTCCGGTCTGGGCGTGCTCGACCAGTTGAAGCACGACCCGGCTACGCGGCACATTCCCGTGCACGTGGCCTCGGTAGACGACTTTTCGCGCGAGGCGCTGGAGCTGGGCGCGGTGGGCTACGCCTTCAAGCCGGTCCCTCGCGACGAGCTGATGAAGGCCATCTCCACCCTGGAGCAGAAGCTGTCGCAAGGCATGCGGCGCGTCTTGGTGGTCGAAGACGACGAGCGGCAGCGCAGCAGCGTACGCGAGCTGCTGAGCAACGGCGACGTCGAGATCGTGGGCGTTGCCACCGCGGGTGGCGCGCTGAAGGCCCTGCGCGGCACTACTTTCGACTGCATGGTCATGGATCTCAACTTGCCGGATTTGAGCGGCTACGAGCTGCTGGAACAGATGGCCAGCCACGAGGACATCGCCTTTCCACCGGTCATCGTTTACACCGGCGGCTCTTTGAGCAGCGAAGAAGAGCAGCGGCTGCGGCGCTTTTCGAAGTCGATCATCATCAAGGACGCGCGCTCGCCCGAGCGCTTGCTGGACGAAGTGACGCTGTTCCTCCACCAGATGGAGACCCAGCTGCCGCCCGAGCGGCAACGCATGCTCAAAGAGGTGCGCAATCGCGAGGCGGCCCTGGAAGGCCGACGGATTTTGGTCGTGGAGGACGACGTGCGCAACGTGTTCGCGCTCACCAGCTTGCTCGAGCCGAAGGGCGTCAAGGTCGAGATCGCGCGCAACGGAAAAGAGGCGCTTTCGGCGCTGGAGCGCAGCCAGCCGGACGCCAAAATCGACTTGGTGTTGATGGATTTGATGATGCCCGAGATGGACGGCCTCACTTGCATGCGTGAAATTCGCAAGCGACCGGAGTGGAAGAAGCTGCCGATCATCGCGCTGACGGCCAAGGCCATGAAGGACGACCACGCCCAGAGCGTGGCCGCGGGCGCCAACGACTACATTGCCAAGCCGCTCGACGTCGAGAAGCTGCTGTCCCTGGTGCGCGTTTGGATGCCCAAATGAGCGAGGATTCGCACGATGTGCGGCAGTTCGACCTCGAGCTCAAGCTGTTCTTGGAAGCCCTATACCTACGCTACGACTACGACTTTCGGCATTACGCCCACGCCTCGCTCAAGCGGCGGATCACGGCCGCCATGACGCGTCTGGGCTGCCGCAGCGTCACCCAGCTGCAAGAGCGAGTGATCCACGATCCTGCTTGCTTTCCGGTCTTGCTCGATTTCTTGACGGTGCAAGTCAGCGAGATGTTTCGAGATCCGAGCTACTTTCTCGCGCTACGGCAGCAGGTCGTGCCGCTGTTGCGCACCTATCCCTCGCTGAAGATTTGGGTGGCCGGCTGCAGCGCGGGCGAAGAAGCCTACTCGCTCGCCATCTTGTTGCGCGAAGAGGGGCTGCTCGAGCGCTCGCTGATCTACGCCACCGACATCAACGCGGCCGCGCTCAAGCGCGCGGAGTCGGCCGTGTTCGACATCGAGCGCTTGCCCGCATTTACGCAGAATCACCGCGAATCCGGCGCCAAAGCCTCGCTCTCGGACTACTACACGGCCGCCTACGGTGGCGCGTTGTTCGCGCCGTCGCTGCGCGAGCGCATCGTCTTTTCCGACCACAGCCTGGCCACCGACGCCGTGTTCGCGGAGGTGCAGTTGGTGTCGTGCCGCAACGTGCTCATCTACTTCGATCGGGCGCTGCAAGAGCGGGCGTTGGGGCTATTTCACGAGGCGCTGTCCGTTCAGGGTTTTCTCGGCATCGGCGCCCGAGAGACGGTGCGCTTCTCCAGCCACGCCGTGCGCTTTCGCGAGCTGTCGGCGACCAACCGCATTTACCGAAAGGTCGGCCTGTGACGAGCGCAGCAGATTCGCGGCAGATTGAGGCGGTCGTGATCGGTGGCTCGGCCGGGTCGGTCGACGTGCTCTCCAGCTTGCTGCCTGCCTTCGGGCCCGCCTGTGGCGTCGCGGTGCTGGTGGTCGTGCATTTGCCGCGCGAACGGCAAAGCGGCTTAGCGGCCCTGTTCGCTCCCAAGTGTCGGCTGCCCGTGGCCGAAGCGGAGGACAAGCAGCCGCTCGTGCCCGAAGCCATCTACCTTGCCCCGCCCGACTACCATCTGCTGGTCGACGAAGGGAGGCAGCTGGCGTTGGCCGCGGACGAGCTCGTGCACTATTCGCGACCCTCCATCGACGTTTTGTTCGAATCGGCCGCCGACGCCTACGGTTCCCGGCTGCTGGGGGTGGTGCTCAGCGGCGCCAACGACGACGGGGCGGCGGGGCTTTCGGCCATCGCGCGGGCCGGCGGGCTGACTCTGGTTCAGGCGCCGGAGGGCGCGCTCGCCGACACCATGCCCCGAGCCGCCCTCAAGGCCGCGCCCGAAAGTGGCGCTTTGAGCGTGGCACGACTCGCCGAGCTGTTCGGCACCATTCATGCTGGGCTATGTCCCCAGCACGCCTTCACCCCGAGGGTTTCTTCATGAAGTGCTTGGTCGTCGACGACGTGGAAGACAATCAGCTGGTCCTGTCCGCGCTCCTGAGCGGGTCGGGCGTCGAGATCCTTTGCGCCAGCTCGGGGCGGGAGGCGCTCGAGCTCTTGCTGGAGCACGACGTGGCGCTGGCACTGCTGGACGTGCAGATGCCGGAGATGGACGGCTTCGAGCTGGCCGAAATCATGCGCGGCACCGAACGGACGCGCCAGGTTCCCATCATCTTCGTTACCGCGGGCGCGCGTGAGCAGCACCGCATGTTTCAAGGCTACGAGCTTGGCGCGGTCGACTTTCTGTTCAAGCCGATCGAGCCACACGTCCTGCAAAGCAAGGTGAACGTCTTTTTGCAGCTCTACCGGCAGCGCCAAGAGCTGGCCGATCAACTGCAGCAGCTGACGCAGACCTTGCGTATGAACGAGATGTTCACCGCCATCTTGAGCCACGATTTGAGGAACCCCCTCAACGCGGTGTTGACCGGCGCCGAGGTGTTGCTCCGCACCGTGCAGGACGAGATGAGCCGCAAGGTAGCCGAGCGCATTCGCTCGAGCGGCCTGCGCATGTCCGGCCTGGTCAACGACACGTTGGATTTGGCGCGCGCGCGCGTCGGGGGCGGTATCGTCCTCGAGTTCCAGCCCACCGACCTGGGTGAGGTGACGCAGCGGGTCGTGGCCGAGCACGAGGTGAATCCGCGCGGTTCTCGCGTGACCGTCGAGCTGCACGGAGACCTGCGCGGCAAATGGGATCCGGCGCGCCTGGCCCAAGTGGTCTCGAACCTGGTCGGTAACGCCTTGGAGCACGGCGCAGCGGGCGAGCCGGTTTCGGTGGCGGTCAACGGCGACGACCCGAACGTCGTGACCATCCGCGTGTCCAACGTCGGAACCGTCCCGCCTTCGGTTCGGGCGCGCATTTTCGATCCGTTCGGCTCGCGCGAGCGCATCTCGACCAAGAGCGGCCTCGGGTTGGGCCTGTACATCGTTCAGCAGGTGGTGCTCGCGCACGGCGGAACCGTCGAGCTCGAAGCGGACGATGGCGTCCGAACCAGCTTCCGCTTGGAGTTGCCGCGCGTTCGCGCCGCGGCGCCCCCGCGCGAATAGCTCGGAGACCCGCCGACGGCCGCTCTAAGGCTGATCGTTGACCAGCAAGCCGCCCGCGAAATAGCCATGGTGGCCGGCGACGTGCAGATTGTAGGTCGAGCCTGAGCCGGCTTCGAGGGAGAGGCGCTCCACGCTTTCGGGCGCGACGGCGAGCCCCGTCCCTTCCGCAAGGCGCGGGCGGTCGAGCGCGAGCAGTCGCGAACCGATCTGCAAGTCGACGGCGCGCACCCAACCCGAGTCGGTGAAGAACGGATGATTGTCGGTGGCGACCAGCGCCTGGTTGATGCGCACGAAGCGCTCGGCGTCTGGGCGCACGATACGTGCCGTGACCCGAGCCGGCACCGGCGTGCGGCTGATCGGATCGAAGCTCAGCACCCAATCCGCCGGCTGCACTTGCTCGATGGGTTTGGAGGTGCCGTCGGCGAGCGCGATGGGTGTGCCGGCGGGAAAGCACTCGCCACGAAGGACGGCCCGCACCGGTTGCAGGTTCGCCTCCACCTGCTGAGCATCACAGGCTTGCAAGAACGTGGACAAGACCCGGGCGCGGTGCGGCAAGAACAAGTCGGTGAGGGCTGGCGATAGCTCGCCCCGCTCGCTGATGTGCGTTTCGCCTAGTGAAAGCGGCCAAACGCCGCCGCAACCCAGCTTTCTTCCTTGCTCCAACACCTGCTCGGGTGCGTGGCAGCCGGCGCACGTCAGGGCCGTGGCCCGCTGGACCATCGCGTCGGGCGTGAGCGGATCGTCGCTGGGGCAGGCTGCGTTCGACTCCGCGAGCCGTTGACTCAGCCCCGTTGCAAAGTTGGCGGCTTGGCTCGGGTCGCTGGCGGCCAGACGCTCGGCGAAGTTGGGCCGCGCAGCCCCGCTGACCGCGCTCTCGCCGGCATCGTAGGCGGGACCCATGAGCGCGCGCATCCGCGCCAGGTCCGGCGAAGCCAAGTCTGGCACGGCTTGGTGCAGCTCGAGCTGAAAGCCGGCCACGCTGGCGTCGGTGGAGGGGAAGTCGAATAGCTGGGGACGGAGCGACTGCGAGTCTTCCGTTGGCACGATGGCAAGCTGAGCCGGTTGGTCGAGCCCGCCGCTGGTCACGAGCCGGAACTGACGAAATTGAAACGGTGCCTGCATTCCCTGGCCGACACGGATTTGGCCGCAGCGACCGGTGTACTGGCAGCTGATGTCGGCCGCGCTCAAATGGCCGGCGGTGATGACGGGCTCGAGCCCGCCCACACCGCTGAAATACAGCGCGGAAAGCTGGGCCTTTTGCGTCGCCACGTCCGCGCCAGAAAGACCCTGCCAGAGCTCGGCCACCGGGCGGCACCCCGAAAGCGAGGCCGAGGGGTTGAACAGCGCCGCCTCGAAAATCAAAAATACGCGATCCTGCGGGTCGGACAAGCCCGAGTGCTTGGCGTAGACGATGCGGTATTCGCCGCAGGTCGAACGATCACTCGGGGTGAGGTCGAAGCGATTGACGAGCGCGACCGGGGCGAAGAAGTCGGCGGCGTCGGGCGTGAACAGGTTGGTGCTCCTCGCCAATTGCCCTTCGGCGCGAGGACAATCCACGGCCGGGGCGTGTCCAAACGCGAAGTTATTGGGGTCGTCGCAGTGTTGGACGTCGGCGAAGACGCCGCCTAGAACCGTGTTTTCGGTGTCGAACAGGCGCTGCAGCAGCTGCTCGGGCGTCAACTGCACCTGGGCGCTGACCGCGATGCGTTGCAGAACGCGCTCGAGCGGAAATTCGGCCAGCACTTCCGGATCGGTCACGATGAGGGCCGGACCGTCCGCGGCTACGGTGCGGCTCGAGTCGCACTCGGCGCCCAAGTCGTTGCGCGGGGTCAGCGTCGGGGTGGGCACCGTGAAGCTGCCACCGATATTGATTGAAGGCTGGGGCGTGACCATGACCGGTGCGCCGGCGGTCGCGCCGCTGTCGTCGACGGGCGCGCCTGGGTTGGGTGCGTCCGCAAACGTATCGCACCCGGTGCTCGACAGCAGCACCAGCCAGAGAGCCCAACCTCGCGATGTTCGCAGCTGCATTTCCCGACCCAACTCGCACAGCTTAACACGGAACGCGGCGGGGCTAATTGGGCAGGGACTCAGGATTCATCACGTCTTGGGCTGCCGCGCCGCAGATCCCATGCAGAAACTACCGTGGCGTCGCCAGGCCACCCCGCGCGAGCGCGCTTCGGGCTGCTGCCGTTCTGACAGTCCCTCTCGAGTGCCTCAGAGATTTTTTCACAGGGAGGACGGGAGGACGGGAGGCGTGCGGGGAAGGCGAGAACGCATTTTTGTTTTTGGAGGACCAAAACCAAAAATATTTCCCTCGAAAGAAAGCCGGAGGGGGTCACCCCCCGCGATGCTGCTGCAGACTCGCGGGCGGCAGCGCGTACCCCAAAATTCTCGCCTCTGTTTGGCCCTCCCGTCCTCCCTGTGAAAAAATCTCGATCGTACGAGGTGGCCTAGCTCCGCCACAGAAGCTTCTGCGATTCGGGCTGCGGATTGGCAGCCCAAGAATGTGTGGAATCGTCAGTGGGCAGGGCTATTGCAGGAATGTGGCCAATGGATGCGTTAGATCTTTCAGACCGGCTGCGACCAGCTTCGAGACTTCTTGGGCGCCTTGGGCGGAGGTGTGGGTCTGGTCACCGGGGGCGAAGAAGGGAGTGGTTGCCGACGGCCCCAACGCTTCGAGCCACACCTTGGTGCGCTCGGTCATGTCGATGAGGGGCGTGCTGGTGTCGGTCGCCACGGCTTTTACCGCGTCTGGATAAAGTCCGTGGGAAGCGGTGATGGTGGCGCCGCTGAATTTGTTGCGGCTGATGGGCGTGAGCAGGAGCGGCTCGCCGCCCGCCGCGCGCGATTCGTTGACGAAGCGGCGCAGGTTGTCGCGGAAGGTGGTGGCCGGGTCCGTGTAGCGCAACGGATCGTCTGATTTTTCGTCGTTGTGTCCGAACTCGATGAACACGTAGTCGCCCGGCTTCACCGCGGCGAGCAAGCCGGTCCAGGCGCCCTCGTCGATGAAGCTCTTGGTGCTGCGTCCCGACAGGGCGCGGTCGTCCACTTTGACGGTGCCGTTGAAGCGTTCGGCGAACACGGCGCCCCACCCGACACGCGGATCGGTGGCGGGAAAGATGGCCGCGGTCGAGTCGCCGGCGATGTGAACCACCGCCGAATAGGACCCACCCCCGCTGGCGGCTGAGCCGGCGGTTGACGCGCCACCGATCGGCTCGGCGCCTCCGCCTCCAAGCGAGCTCGAGCCGGCCGTGAGCGTCCCGGCGCCGGCGGCGGGGCCACCGCCCTGGGTCGTCGGAGCGCCGGCGCCAGCCGAGCTGCCAGCGCTCGCCGGACTATCGGGCGCGGCGCCCGAGCCGCCAGCAGGGGGAGCCGCGCTCTTCGGAGCCGGATCCGACGAACAAGCTACGAGAAATGCGAACCCCGCGCTGGCCAGCAACGAACGACGCCCAACCTGCAGACCTGGACCAAAACCGAATGGCAGAAGCACGCGGACTCATGCCCGATCTGCCCCGGATCGATCACCCGGCCGTCGCGGGTCACTTCTTCGACTTGGTCTTGATGCCGCCCTTGGGGCGCACGTCGGGCACCAGGTCGGGGTTGGACCAATAGAACTCGCTCTTCTTGCCCGCTTCGTCCGCGAAGCCCACGGTTTTGACCTCGGCTTCGATGGTGGCCGTGCCCTCTGGCACGTGGGCCTTCTTGACGCACGAAAAGAACATGAAGATCTTTTCGCCGGGCTTCACCACGCCGGCGAAGATGTTGCCCGCGCACGGTTGCATGGGGCGCGGCTTGTCGCCGGCCGTCACTTGCAGCTGCTTGCCAGCCTTGTCGTAGAAGTAGACGGCGAGTGAGCCGAACAGGATCTGGCTGTCGGACTTGTTGACGATGCTGAACTTCGGCCCTTCGTCGGTCGTCTTGCCGGTGTAGGTGACCTCCATCATCCGCGAGTCGCCGCTCGCCAGGCAGGGCTTGTCCGAGGTGCCAACGCCGCTCGACCCCTTCGGGCAATCGTCGCGCAGCTTGGCCGGCGGCGGCTCGACGCTGGGGGTAGGCGGCGGAGGAGCTACCGCTGCGGCACTTGGTTTTGCGGCGACGGGCTCCTTCTTCGCTTCTTCTTCACAACCTGCCAAGAGCGCCACGACCGCCAAACCGAGCACGAGCTTCGATGAATTCATGGCGCGGGACCCTATCACGTGTCTGACGGCCTCGACGCGCTCGACCCGCCGCGTCACCGACCGAGCGCTTTTGCGCGGCCCGTCGTAGCCGATCCGATTCGCGGGCACTGCACGTTTACAGTCTGGTTTGCCGTGGTGGTCGGCTGAGAACTTCGCTGTTGGCGTCAGCGCTTCGCGCGTCGATTGCATGCACGAAGGATGGGGCGAGCAGCGTACATAAACACGGCCATGCTGACGGGTTCCGCGAACGTCTTGCTTCGGATGCTGGGCGCCTGGGCGCTCGTCGGCTGCACGAGCGCGGCGTCCGAGCCCGCCGCGGCGCCGAGCCACGCCGATGCCCAAAGCAACCGTCAGATCGAGCGGGAGCAGGAGGCGTTGAATCGGCGGCTACAGCAGCTCGAAACCCAAGCCCTGTCCGAGCTGCGCAAGCTGCGCGAAAGCCGGCAGGCCTCCACCGGCGCGGCCGAGCCCGCACGCGACGACGACTCGTTCAGCGCCGATGACGAGCTGATGATTCTGGGCGGCGCCAAACACGAAGTCTTCCTCGGCTGTTTGTGCCAAGAGCACCGACCCGACTCGGTCTTCAACATGTTGGGCGAGCACGGCTCGCACTCTTCGCCGGCCAGCATCCGCAACAAGTTCGCTCCGTTTGGCTCGAACCACGACGATACGTCGGCGTGCAACGCCGCTGCCACTCACCCGCCGGTGGTGATGACCCCGGATGGCAAATCGCTCGGGCTACTCACCTTGAATGAGTCGCTCAAGCGCCGGATCAACGCGCCTTCCGTCGCTGACTGGCTGGCTCGCATGTGCGGTGAGTAACGCCAGATCGGGCGGTCGCCGCGAGATGGGCTCGAAGCGAATGTTGCGCGTGTCGTCGTAGAACTCCGCGGCTTCGTTGTCGCTGTAGCCAGGAATCGCCAACAACGGAATCGGGTCGAGCACGGTGCGCGCCGAGCGCCACGCCTGGATGTGCGAGGCCGCAAGGGCGTCCAGCTCGAAACGGAAGCTGTCGTCCACCTCATCCGTGGGTAAAGTCGGCACGTGGAGTAGCAGGCTCCGGGCGGCAAGGTTCGGGTGCGGCTGCAGCAGCGACTCGAGCATGCCGTGCCCGACCAGCCAGAAGCGCGTGGTCGCGGTGAGCTCGGCGCGCAGCTGCCAAAACGCGCGTTTGAACCGCAGCGCTTGCAGCTCCGCCAACACCTGGCGGCTGGTGCTGACGACCAACATGCCAGCTTCGTCGAAGGTGGCCGCCACGTTCTGCGCCGGCGTGCGGCCGTTGCGCGGATCTTTCAGTCCCCCGTGAGCGTCGACGTGCAAGGAATTGAGCGCCCAGCGCACTTTCGGAAAGTGCGCCCACACGCTCATGTTGAAGAAGTCGTGCCAGCTTTGCGGTCGAGTGGGCACTGTCGCCAGGGCAGACACGTGCTGCTCGTAGCCTCCCAGCCGCCGCAGCGCTTCGCGGTTTTCGGTGACGAAGCGAGGCCGGGCTACATCGGCCGATTTCGGCACCTGCGCCGCCAGCTCGTCGTATTGCTCGGGGGCGGGCCAAGCCTCGAGGAGCGACAGAGCTCGTAAAAACTGCGGATGAAAATCGCGATAAGGCCGCCGCTCCAGCCAATCCAAGGCGAACGGGCGCTCCGGGAGCCCACGGAATGGCGACGGCTGAGTCAACGGTGCCCTAGCTATCACACCACGCAAGGCTCGCCGAGCCCAGCGGCGCCAGGCCACCTCGGGCGCTCGAGATTTTTTCACAGGAAGGGCAGAAGGGCGAGCAAAGGGGACTTGGGGTTCGCGCTGCCGTCAGCGGCCCCTTGCGATCGGGTGGATCGGTTGCCTTCTGGCCTTGGAGGGAAAATATTTTTGGTTTTGGTCCTCCAAAAACAAAAATGCGTTCTCGTCTCCCGTCTCTCGCCTTCTTGCCCTTCTGCCCTTCTGCCCTTCTGCCCTTCTGCCCTTCTGCCCTTCCTGTGAAAATCTCGGAGGCTCCCGATAAGACCCCTCAGCTGGGTAGCAGCCCGAAGCGCTCGCGCGGGGTGGCCTTGCGACGCCACGGTAGCTTCTGCAAGAGATCTGCGGCGCGGCAGCCCCAGATGCGAGGAATAGTCATTAGCCGGCGCCCCGTGAGTGCTGCGGCTTGAATCGAGCGTTTGCTCGCGCCGTGCCTTCGCGCCATGCTCGCGCGCATGGCAGGGTCTTTCAAGTTGGTGGGGATGCTCGATTCACCGTTCGTGCGCCGAGTGGCGATAGCGCTCGACCTCTATGGTTTGAGCTACGAAAATCTTCCGTTGCGCACCGTCGGTGACGCCGCTGAGTTTGCACGCTATTCGCCGCTGAAGCGCGCGCCCACGCTGGTGCTGGCCGACGGCGCAACGCTGGTCGACAGCCACATGATTTTGGCTCATCTCGACGAGCTGGTGCCACCCGCGCGCTGCCTCACTCCCAGCGATGCGGCCGCGCGTCTCGCGTGTCGGCAAGTGGTGGGCGTCGCCGCCGGCATAGCCGACAAAGCCGTCAGCGCCTTTTACGAGCGGAATTTTCACACCCCCGAGCAGCGCAACGCGCGTTTGCTCGAGCGCAATCGGGGTCAGCTGGTCGACAGCTTGGCCTGGCTGGAGGCGCGCGCGCCCGAGCAATGGCTTCTGGGCTCGGATTTGTGCCACGCCGACATCATGGTCGGCGCGGGGCTGCGTTTTGCCGGCGACGCCTTGCCAGACTGGCTCGATTTGAAGCCGGTTCCGCGCGTGGCCGGGTGGCTCGACAGGCTCGAGGCCTTGCCCGTATTTCGCAGCACCTACCTGGCGTTCGACCCGCCGAAGTAGGCGTTGGCCGAGGCCCCCCGCTCCGCGGTCACTGCGGCGCGCCGTTGCTGATCCACTTTTCGATGGCGGCGATGATGTCGGGGCTGATGCAGCCCTCATCGCCGTCTTGGATGCACTTGCCGTACGGCATGCGATCGGTGTCGCCGCAAGGGCCTTTGAGCAGCTTCACGAGCGCGCTGTCTTGCGGGCTGCCGGCCTTGACGACCGGGCCGCAGCTCTTGGTGACGTGAGTCGTCAGCGTCGTGTACAGCTTGTCGTCGATCTTCATCGGCAGGGTGTGCTCGGACAGGTCGTGGCAGACACTGCCGTAACACGACGTCTGGATGACTCCCTTGAGCATGGCAAAGGTCGGTTCAATCGAGCTGCCTGAGCCGCCTGAGCCAGCGGAGCCGCTCGAGCCAGCGGAGCCACCGGCGCTTGCTCCGGCGCTGCCACCAAGACCCCCCGTGCCGCCACTGACCACGCTCGAGCCCGCACTGCCGGCGTTACCGGCGCTGCTCGCAGACCCGCCCGGGCTCGAGCCCGCCGCCGCCGTGCCGCCCGTGCTCGTCATGTCGGGCGGGTTTTCGGTGCCGCAGCCTGCAAGACATGACAGCGCGGCAAGAGTCGCGGCAGCAGCGAGGAGCTTGGGCATGGTGAGGGCGTGGACGCGATATTTCATGGTTGTCTCATTCACAAGAGCGGAGACCGTTGGCCTGGGCTTGCTCCGCTAGCTGCAAAAAGGGCGGCAGTTCCTGGACTAGCTCCGCGGTGACGCGCTCGACCTGCCGCACTTCGTCGTAGGTGTGGGTGATGTCTCGACCCGTCGCGGCCAATGCCGCGCCATCGCCGGCTCTCAGCGCAGATTCGAGGCGCCCCGACAGCCAGACCAGCTTGGCGTTCATGGTGCCGAGACCTTCGGCGGTGGCGTAGAATTTCCCGCGAGTCTCACCGAAGCCCGGCAGAGCCGGCGGCAACGTGTCGTACTTGCGGTGCAGCTCCTCGAACTGCGTGTTGAGCGCAGCGACCAGCGGCTTCAGCCCTTCGAGCGATTGCTTGGCCGCATCGGCGTTGCGCCCGAGCTCGGCCGGGCTAGCGACCTTTGCGGGGGTGGCCTGACTCGAGCTGGTCGCCCGCTTCTTGTGGCACGCCGGTAGCACAACGATGACCAGCAACAGCAGCAGCGCTGGCAGGCTTCTACCGTCGCGATTGCGCAGGGCCGCGCCCGTTTGATGACGCTTGCTCATGCTTTTCACGGTCCTCCAGCGGGGTAGGCGGCGAACGCAACGCCAGCATCGCTCACGGTGTCGGTTTCGAAGTCCCAGTTGTCACCGGGTGGAACCGTGAGCGCGCCTTGCCCGCGCGCGACGCCCAACGGGCGCCCCGCGCGATTGAGCGGAAAGACAGCTACGGTGGGGCTTTCCAGCGCGACGTCGAAGCCGTTTTCGAGCGCCCCCGTGTAGGCGACGCCGTCTTCGCGCGCGACCGCCCGCACGTTGCTGAGGCGGAGACCGCTGGTTTCGACGACGTCCAACGCCCAGAAGTTGCACCAATATTCGACCCGCGCGACGTCGGTCAACGCGAGCTCGGCGGGCAAGTCGGTGATCGCCACCATCGTGGTGTCTCCGGGTCCGACGCAGGCCGCGATGGTGTTCGAGCCGTCGGTCAGTCGATAGAAGCGCTTCACCAAGAGCCCGGCGAGGCCGTTGGCCAGCATCTGCTCGGTGCTGTCGAACAGTTGCACCGAGAAGGCCGGGCTGCAGGCGGGCGTTTCTCCACCGTTCTTCAACGCGGCGTAAAGCTCTCCGTTGGTCGGCCCCGCGCGGAGCGTGAGCGCGATGACGTCGAGGGCGCCACAGCCGCCCGGGTGTGGCGTCACGGTGAGCCCTTCCGGCGCGATGAGCGTATCGATGCTGGCGCTGCCGCCGACGGTCGTCGCCGCCCCCGCGCTACCCGCGCTCGCGCCGGCTTCGGGCAGAGCGTGGTCCTGCGGAGCGCTCGAGCAAGCGAGCGGAAAAAGAGAAACAGCCAGGAGGGGCAAAAACTTCGCGCGCATGCAGACTGACAAAGCGCCAAAGACCCCCCGTTTCGGAGAGGTCTTTGACGCGACGCTTGGCTCGGCGTTCAGGACGCTTTGAGCTCCGTGAACCCTCCGGGGTTGTGAATGGTGGCTCCCTGTACGGCCCCGGCGCCGCCGGCAAAATCCTCGGTTTTGTCGGAGTAGCCGAAGTGGGTGACCTCGCTGGCGGGTCCGTCCTTGGCCGGGAAGCCCGAAGCGTCTGCCTTCATGCCCATGGCGTTCATGATGTTGCAGAAGTACTTGTTCACGGGCGCGTTGCCGTACTTGGAGTCGGTACCGGTGCCTTGGTTGACGCCGTTGGAGGTTTGCGGCGTGCCGTCCACGCATTGGGAAAGGCTGCGGCCGAGCATCTGTTCGGGCGTGGCGCCGGAGGCGGCGTCGAGGTTGATGACCTGACCCGTCTTGAAATAGCCCCCACCACTGCCGGCTTGGATGATGGGCGCGTTGTTCAGGTTGTGGGCGTTGCCGTCCGACATTTCGTTCATCCAGACCGCGACGGTGTTGTCGAGCACGGTGCCCGAGTCTTCCGCCATGCTGTCGAGCATCTTCACCAAGTTGGCGAACTTCTGCGCGTAGTAGGAGTCGATTTTCTCGAGATTCGCCACCGCGTCCTTCACGCAGGGGCCCTGCATGCTGGCGTCGCTCAAGCGATGCGACTGGTTGTGCGAGTCGGCGTTGATACCCAAGCCGCTGAAGGTGAAGTTGTTCGGGTACTTCAGGAAAATGACGGGGTTGGCGTTACACGCGGCCGTGAGCGCGGCGATGGCCGAATACAGATCGGCGTTGTCCATCGTGTCGTTCACTTTGCGCGTCAAAGCGTCGCCGGTGCCGGTGCCCAGCTTGTTCGATGCGCCCAGCGTCATGGCCAGCTCTTGGGTGCACTGAGCCGACGCGACCACCGAGCCGACTTGGTTGGCGAGCTCCATCCACGCCGCCAGTTTGTCCTTGTCCGCCTTGCTCATGTCTTTGGCCATGAGCCGGCTGAGATCGCCCTTCACGATGTCGGTGATGGCCTTGCCCTTGGAGATGGCCCAGGTATCCGCGTTCATGGGGGTGCCCTGCTTGAACAGGTTCGTCAGCCCGCTGAACGCCTGCGTGGCCGTCACGGCCGTGAAGATCTGCTCCCCCGCCGAGTACGAGATGGCCGACTGGGGCTGTTCCTTCGACATCCCGGCCACGTTCATGAACAGCGGTGTGCCCGAAGGGCTGAGCTGTTTGGCCATCACGTGGTCCAGCGAAGGACCGATCGGCATGGCCTTGAACTTCGGATCGCCGAACGAGAACGGATCGTTGCTGTTGGGGGTGACGGGCTGGCAGGTGAAGATCGAGCCGGCGATTTGCGTGTGCGAGTCGTTGCCTTGGCCGCGTCCCTTGCCGGCGCCGGTGTTGTTGGCCGTCCACTCGTTCATGGTGCGGATGCCGCGCGGCATCAGCAGCTTCTTGGCGAAGGGGGCCAGCGGCGCCAAGTTGGTGGCCATCAGGTCCGCCGCCGTGAGCTCACCGGTGAGCTTGGCCGGGAACCACTTGTTCGTGATGCAGCCGTAGTGCGTGAACATCACGATTGTGCGCTTGGGGGTCGTCATCGCCTGCGCTTTGGCGCTCCGCTCCCAAATCGAGCTGAGGAAAGGCGCAGCCACGACAGCTCCGCCCAGGCCTTTGAGGAGAATTCTGCGGTTGAAATTGGTCATGTTCGGGATTTCCTCAGGTTTCACGGAGTGCCGCGGACGCGCAAACGGAAGGAATCCGCTTGGGTGAGATCGCCGAGTAGGGCGAGGATGGTGTAGCCGTTCGCCGCAAGCTTCTGCTTCATCTGGTCGACGACGCACTGATCGTTGGCGTTGGCGTTGCGGCCGTAGGCGTAAGAAACCCACGCTTGCGCGTACAGCTCTTGCGCCTTCGGCATCTTGGCGAGCTCCTGCATCAGCTGGACGGGTGACGTGATTTCCTTCTTGGTATTGTCACCGAAGTCGACGGTGGCGGTGGTGACCGAGGCGTCAATCGCGCCGCCGCGCAGATCGGTCGTCTGCCATTTGCCGATCGCGTCGTAGTTTTCGAGCACGTACCCCAGCGGATTGATGACGGTGTGACAGCCCATGCAAGGCTGCGCTTGCTCGGTCAACGCTTGCACGTACGCGCGCTGCGTCGTGAAGGTACCGTCGACGGTCTTTTCACTGGCGCCGGGTACGGGCGCGCCCGGATTCAGGTTCAGGATGGACGCGGCGATGAAGGCCCCGCGCAAGATGGGGCTGGTCGCGCCGTAGTTCGAATACGAGCTCAGGAAGCCGGCTCGGGTCAAAAAGCCGGGGCGCGGGGTGGTGGCGTTGTCGAGCGAGACCTTGGCCAAATCGGCGCTGTATTGCGCCGGATCGAGCCCGTAGATGGCGGCGTTGTCTTTGTTGACGAACGCCACGTTGCTGGTCAAAAGGTCTTGGAAGGTGCCGTTGGCGAACGCCACTTCCTCGAAGAAGGCATCCAGCTCTTTTTGGTAGCTGACCTTGGCCGCCGGCGCGTAGCTCGGAAACTTCGCCGGATCGTGATCGCCTTTGAACCAGTGCGCGCTGCCGTTGTTCATCTGCGCCCACTCGTCGTGGAACGCCGACACCAGCGGTCCGGTCTTATCGCGAACCGCGACCATACGCTGGGCCTGCGTCAGAATCTGCTCCTTCGTCGCCAGCTGGTTGGCGTCGGCGGCGGCGTTCAGGATGTCGTCCGGAACCGAGCCCCAGAGCAGGAACGACAGCCTGGTCGCCACCTCTTGCGGAGACAGCTTGATGGCGCCCGCGGTCGCCGCACTCGGGTCCGCCTCCGTGTTCAGCTCGGGAACCAACAGGAACGAAGGCGAGACCAGGAAGGCATTCAGCGTGGCTTCGGCCACCTGCGCGGGCGTGCCGGCCGGCGTCGTCTTGCTCAAAGTTTCGAAGCTTGCGACCTCTTCGTCGGTCAGGGGGCGACGGAACGCTTTGCGGCCGAAGGTCTGGATGGTCGTCTTCAGGCAGCCGGCGGCTGCGGGGTCGCAGGCGATGAACTTGGACTTGTTGGCGCCGGCCATCACGTCGGCGGCAATCTTTTCGGCAACCTGCTGATAAACCTCCCAGGCGGGTGCGGTCATTGGCCCGGTGAAGTCGCCGACGAGTGAGTCGGCCACGGCCTTGCCGTCCACCGTGGTCACACCGAGGAGATCGCGAACTACGTTGCCGTATTGGCGATTCAAAAGCCGCGGAATCTGCGTCGTGACCGGGATGCCCGGAGTGCAAGGCCCGGGCGGCAATAGCCCCGAATCGCCGGCGACGCTGGTGGTCGTGCCGCCGGTGTTGCTGCCGGTGCCGGTCGTGCCACCCGTCGCCGGATTGGTCGGGTTACCCGTATTGTCTTTGACGCCCGTGGAGCCGCATGCGGCTAGCGCCACCGAGAGTGCTCCCAGAGCAACCAATAACCGTTTTTCTTTCATGACGACGACCTCTCGACAAAAGGACAGCGGAGCGAAACGTGGCTACGAACGGCGCTCGAGCTGATAGATGCGGCGTGCCTGCATGGCGACACGCTGGTTGGAACTAGTTCCAGTAGCCCTCGGAGCGCCGACTCGCGGCAGAGTCAGTGTTCGTGAATTAGCGCCTGACCCGGATTCTAGAAAGACGAGCCTTTCTTCGCCCGTTCCCTGAACCTTTCCACTCCGCAGGTGCACAAAACCGCACCCGCAATTTTCTGACCCGAAGCGCGCCCCCCGTGGCGAGCGGTTCGTCTCAGAAATCTGCGGTTTTTGTGGGAGAAACGGGGGTTGGCGGACGCTTGCGGTTGGCCCCGTCGGCGGCCTCGTGTCGCGATGAGTCTGCGATGACGGGAACGCTGACGGTCGGAATGCCAGTCGACAAGGAGCCTGCCCGCGCGCGCGGATGATCTTTTTTTTTCTGCGAGCTCGGTGAGGCGCCGGCAGACCCTGGTCACGTCACGTTGGGCCCCGCCTACGGGGCCGCCAGATTCAAGCGGTTTCTGAATGCTGCGGTCTCGGCATAAACGTCTGAGGTCACGCGACTCAATGACGCCCTAGCGACCGACGAGCTTCTGCAAGTGCTCGGGGTAGCGGGCGCCGTGCACTTCGATGGCGTCCGCGCCTCGGCTGATCTCGCCGAGGTCGTCGGCACTGAGCTCGAGCGTCGCCGCTCCGAGGTTCTCTCGCAGGCGTGACAGCTTGGTGGTGCCTGGGATGGGAACGATCCATGGCTTTTGCGCCAACAGCCAAGCCAGCGCGATTTGAGCCGGCGTTGCGTGCTTGCGAGTCGCCACCCTGGCTAGCAGGTCGACGAAGCTTTGATTCGCTTTGCGGCCTCCGGTGAGAAGCGCGGCACGATATTGCGAAAGTCGGTGCTGTCGAACTTGGTCTGTTCGTTCACTTTACCGGTCAGGAAGCCTTTGCCCAAGGGGCTGAATGGGAAGAAGCCGATGCCTAGCTCTTCGAGGGTGGGGATGATTTCAACCTCGGGCTCACGCGTCCACAGAGCGCCCAGAGCTCCGCCCCGCTCCGCTTGTTCGTGGAGGCTGCCAAGGAATTGGCGCTACGGTGCTTGAGCTGAGCGACTTGCGGTTGGGCAATGCCAACATGTCGCGCGGCTGAAGAATATTTGGCAGACGCTTCAGTGTGATGCTGCATTGGCGTCGGTCCGGCCGACTGCGAGTTTGGCATCGAGCCTGCGGATTTGGCCGCTGCGCGCCAAAGGGCGGCGCTCGAACGAGTCACCAAAGCAGCGGCACGATCTCTGCAGAGATTGCGAGCATGTTCGGACATCAACCCATCCGCGCTGCCCGTCGGCGGGAAGTCGCGGCGGCTCTCTCTCACTACCTCGGTCTCGGACAGGACGAAGAATTCTTTCGTTTCGAGCTGCGCCGCGATCTCGGCCTCGAGCCGCTCGACCTCGTGCTCTTCGTGTTGAACTTCGAGGAAGCCGAAGGGTTGTCGTTTCCGTTCGAAGCGCTGGAAGGCGCCACCACCGTGGCCGAGCTGGTCTACATCATGGCGGCTTGGTTGGACGACTACGACTCGGTCGAGCGCATCGCCGAAGCGGACGACGCCTTCGGCGAAAACCTGATTTGCGACGAGGTCCGACGGGCCGCGCACGTCTAGCGGCGGGCGATCGCGGCCGCGACCGGCGAGCATCTGCCTTTAGCTGGCCCTGGAGGACCGTTGAGTCCTCTCCCCAGCTCAGCGGTTACGCCGTAGTCTGCGGCTGAGGCAGGGATGACGCGGCAAGTCCTGATCGACAACATCTTCCGACAAACCACGGTTCTTATCGCGCAGTTGGCCACGTCGGGCGGGGTGCGGGCGCCTCTGGCTCAGCTGGCGGACCGGGTGTTTTTGGACTTGGCCCGGGAGCTCGAGCAACAGGGCATCAGCCGCAAGGTGAGCGCCGACATGTTCGGCATGGCCCTGCGCAGCTACCGCCGGCGCGTGCGCCAACTGGGAGAAAGCTCCACCGAGCGCGGTCGCTCGCTGTGGGAGGTCGTGCTCGAGTTCTTGTCGCACGGCAACTTGATCACCCGCGAAGACGTGCTCAAGCGTTTTTTGCACGACGAAGAGGCGCTGGTCAAAGGCGTGCTGAACGACCTGTGCGAGTCGGGCCTGGTGCTACGGCTCGGCTCCGGCAAGGGCGCGGCGTACCGCGCCGCCACCAGCAGCGAGCTTACAGCGTTGCGCGAGCGCTCCGACGGGCTTTTGGAGCTGGTGTGGGTGCTGGTGTACCGCGAAGGACCGATCGCGGAGAGCGAGCTTTCGCAGCGTATGTCGCTGAAAGCGGAGCTGGTGCGCGGCTACTTGAAAGAGTTGGTCGAAGCCGGTCGCGTCGAGCTGATGGACGACGGCAAATATCACAGCCGGCGTGTCGTGATACCGCTCGGTTCGACGGCGGGCTGGGAAGCCGCCCTCTTCGACCACTTTCAAGCCGTGGTCAAAACCATGTGCGTGCGGCTCCGCGGCGGCAGCGAAGCGGCAGGGGCCGCGCGCGAGCTGGATAGCGGCGGCAGCACCTATACCTTTTCGATTTGGCCCGGGCACCCGTACGAAGAGGAAGCTCGCGGGCTTTTGCGTGAGTTTCGGGCGCGCCACTCGGAGCTGCGGCAGCGCATCAGCAGCTACAACGAGCAGCATGCGCTGCCCCCGACCTACGAGCGAGTGACCGCCTACGGCGGGGTTTGTGTGACGGCAGAAGAGCCAGACGAGCTGGAACGAGAGGACGAGGACTTCTGATGACTAGCGGCTTAGTTTCGAAAATTTTGGGTGGAGCTTGGGTAGGGGTGCTGCTGCTGGCGGGATTGTTTGCCGGTTGCGACGGCAAATCGGCCACGACCTCCGACAGCGAGACGCATTTTTTGGAGAAGTGCAGCGACACTTGTGCCGGAGGCCTGACGTGCCTGTGCGGGGTGTGCACCAAGCCGTGCACGGCGCAAAGCAGCTGTGGCGCCCTGTCCGCGGACGCATCGTGCGAGGACAGCTGCACGGACGCGAGCACCAAAGTTTGCGACGTGGCCTGCTCGGCAGACGGAGATTGTTCGGCGTTGGGCTCCGAATTCGCCTGTAGCGCCGGGCGTTGCCGACAGGGCTCGTCGTCGAGCGTGGGTGGTAGCGCCAACGGCGGCGCGGGCGGCGGAGGCTCGGACAGCTTGGCTGGCGCCGGCGGAGTCGGGACGCCCAGCGCTTGCAACGCCAAGCCGGACCTAGCGCCCAGCCTTCCCGCGCCCACCGAGCTCGACCCCGATTTGGTGGCCCGCGCGGCCGCCGTGATTGGCTCGTGCATGCCGGACGACGGGGTGGCGCGCAACGCGACGCATCTTTGGCTCGAGCACCTGGGTGCGGCGCGCCTGTACTTCCGCTTCGGCGAGCAGCTGGCCTGCATCGCCAACGCGGCCTGCGGCTGCGCCGCGCTCGAGCAATGTCTCGGGTGGGTCGCCAGCGTCGCGCCGCCCGACTGCACCGGGGCCTGCTCGGGCGACGTCTTTACCGGGTGTGGCGACGGCGCCAAGCAGGTGTTCGATTGCGGTCGTCTCGGGCTGAGCTGTGATCCTCAGGCCAACTGCGTGGCAGAAGCGGCGGTAGCGTGCGATGGCTCCGAGCCGCCGACCTGCAGCTCCGCGGGCGAGGTGCAGTTCTGCGACGACGGTTTCCTGCGCAAGACGCCCTGCCAGGCTTTGGGCTTTTCTTGCGACGCCGGGCACTGTGTCGGCAAGGGGGCGAGCTGCACCGCGACCCCGGCTTCCGAGTATGAGCTGGTGCAGCCCGTCGGCACGGGGTGCGCGGGCAGCACGCTTCAGGCCTGCCTCGGCGGCAAAACAACGAGCATCGACTGTGCCACTCAAGGACCTGGCTTCAGCTGTCAAACCCTTGACGGTTCGTTCTTTTGCGGCCTGGCCGCGGAATGCGTTCCCGCCGACAATTACCTGTCGGCACAGCCGCAAACTTGCGACGGCACCGTGCTCAGCTTCTGCAACGCAGGGAGGCTCGAGCACCTGGACTGCACGGCGCTCGGCTTCACCGGCTGCGAAGTCGACTCTAAGATTGGGCACTACGGTTGCACGCCGGGGCTCGAGCTCGAATAGCCAAAGGTCCCAAAAGCCAGTCGGCTACTGCACGGACACGGCAACCGTTCGGCACGGTGCTCGCGAGAACGCCCGCGCCGCATACCGAATCCGTGTGTGCCAATTCGTCTCACTGGCATCGTCTGCTCGCGAAGCCTGTCTCGTTCGAAAACGGCGTTCTGTACGGCCGTCGCAATTAGTTGCAGTTCGCGCCCGAGTCTGTGAGAAATGGGAAGGATTGGATGCTCAGCTCGGGGACTGCTGGCGACGCATGAGAGGTGCGATCGCGATCACCTCACTCTTGGGGTGCTCGTTGCTGCCCAACAGCGCGCTGGCCCAAGAGCAGGCCGCGGACGGTCCCCCCGTGCACATCCACGCCTTCGTCAGCCAAGGGGTGATGAAGACGAGCGCCAACAACTACCTGATGAGCTCCAAGCGCGGGAGCGCCGAGTTCACGGAGGTGGGAGTCAACTTCACCAGCAATTTGACCAGTGATTTGCGCGTCGGCATGCAGATCTTTGCCCACGATTTGGGGCCGGTCGGCAACTACGCTCCCACTTTCGACTGGTATTACCTCGACTACCGTTTCCGCGATTGGCTGGGGATCAGGGCCGGCCGCACCAAGATCCCGTTCGGTCTCTACAACGACAGCGCCGATATCGACGCCGCCCGCGTGCCCGTCCTGCTGCCGCAGTCGCTCTACCCGAGCGACCATCGCGACTACCTACTCGCCCAAACTGGCGCCGAGCTGTACGGCAGCAAGCGCCTCGGTCCGGTGGGAGAGCTGGAATATCGGGCCTACGGGGGCACCCTCGATCTTGCGCCGCCAAGTCCGCCTTTGCCGGGACTGACGATCAGCGATCTGCAGATCCCCTATGTGTACGGCGGCCGCGCCATGTGGCTCACCCCGCTCGAGGGTCTCACCGCCGCGGGCAGCTACCAGGCCCTGCGCTTTGATTGGGACTACCACTTTTCGCCGGAGCTGATTCCGCCGTTTCAGGCGATCGGCTTGTTACCGGCGGGGTTCGGCGGGACGTTGCCGGTGCAGTTTCGCGTCAAGCTGTGGGTCGCTTCCCTCGAGTACCAGCACGGCAATCTGTCCGTCGCCGCCGAATACGGTCGTTGGATCGGTTCGTTCAAGAGCCAGGCCCCCGCGCTTTTGCCGCCCCACGTCGTCAACGAGCGCTACTACGGCATGGTCTCGTACCGGGTGGCCCCGTGGTTCACGCCCGGCGCCTACTACTCCGTCTACTACCCGAACATGGACAAGCGCGATGGGCGACAAGACTACCAGCGTGATCTCGCGCTGAGCGTTCGCTTCGACCTCAACCAGTACTGGCTGCTGAAGCTGGAAGGTCACTACATGAACGGTACGGCGGCGCTCGATTCCGCCCTCAACGGCGGGCAGCAGCAAAAAGCTTTGGCCAAAGATTGGGCCGCCTTTCTCGTCAAGACCACCGCGTATTTCTGAACGTTACGGCAAACGCCATGCAACGCCCGAGCCTCCCCCACGTCATCCCGCCGCCGACTCGTCGGCGTGCTCGACGTGCGCTCGCGTTGGGACTGTGCGCGCTCTTGGGGCTCGGCGCGCTCACCGTGTCGGCCGACGCCGTCTCGCAATCGCCGGCCAGCTATCAGGTGCTGGTGAACGCAAAGAATCCGCTCATGGCCACCAGCCGCGAGGCGTTGGCGGACATCTTCCTCAAGCGGTCCAGCCGCTGGGAGAGCTCCGAGCGAGCGCTACCGGTGGACCTGCGCTCCGACTCGCCGGTCCGGCGCGCCTTCTCGCTCGGTGTGCTGAAGCGGCCGGTCGCGGCCGTTCGCAGCTACTGGACGCAGCGCATCTTCTCGGGGCGGGACATTCCCCCGCCCGAGCTGGAGTCCGACGAAGCCGTCGCGCGCTTCGTCGCCGAGCATCCAGGCGCGGTCGGTTACACCTCTTCCCGGGCAATCCCGGCGGGAACGAAACGGCTCGAAATTCGCTGAGCGACGGGCCTTGAAGACGACATTCCGCGCCCAGCTGTTCGCCATCTTTGGAGCGGCGCTTCTGGCCCTGGTTTCGCTGTTGCTGGTGAGCGCCGTCATGGGCGTGCGGCAAAACCGTGAGCTCGACGACGTGGAGCGGCGTCTGGTGCCGCGCACCGAGCTCGGCCCGCGCGTCGAAGCCGAGTTCGAGCGCCTGACCCGCGGCCTGCAGGATGCCGTGGTCGCGCAAGATCCGCTCGCGCTCGAGGCGACGCTCGAGCGCAAAAATGCCGTCTTCGAGCTGATTGGGCGGGCCGGGCCCGCGCTCGACTCGGCCGCGGCGGCTCAGCTGCGTTGGGCCATTCAGGACTACTACTCGACCGCCCACGACGTTTCTCGGCGCATGATCGCAGGTGAGGGCGGAGACGACCTGTTACGAGCGGTAGCGCGCATGCAGATGCTGCAGCAACGCGCCACGGCGCTGATCAAAAAATCGACCGGTGTGGATCGCCACGAGCTGTCGAGCGCCTTCGATCAAGTCCGCAACACCAACCTGAGCGCCGATCGCCTGCGGCTCGGCTTGACCGCGGCGGGCATCGGTATCGTCGCCTTGTTGGCTTTTTGGGGTGGTGGAGCGATGTTGCAGGCGCTCGATAACCTTTCGACCGGTCTTCAGCGCTTCGGAACGGGAGACTTTCGCACGCCCATCCCGCTCACGACGCAGGGTGAGCTGTCGTTGGTCGCCGAGCAAGCCAACCAAATGGCCTCGAGCCTGGCTCGGTTGTCCGAGGCGCGCGAGCACGATGACTGGCTCAAGGGCGGGCTGGCGGGCCTCGGCGAGCGCCTGCGCGGTGATCTCGAGCCCGAGGTGGTGGCGGAGCGCGCGCTCGGGTTCTTGGCCGAACGGGTCGGAGCCTTGGCGGGGGCTCTGTACTTGCGTGACGACGACGGCAGCTTGGTGTTGCGAGCCGCTCACGCCGGCGGACGGTCGACGCGCTCGGCCGTGAAGGGCGACCGCTTCGGCGAAGGCGAGGGGCTGGTCGGGCAGGCGCTGCGCTCCGAAGAGCTCACTCAAATCGACGAGCTGCCGCCCGGCTACCTGACCATCAAATCGGGCTTGGGCGAAGCCGTGCCCGAGCAGTTGTTGCTCTTGCCGCTGGTGCATTTCGGCAGCAAAGCCGGGGTGCTGGAGCTGGCCATGCTCAAGCCGGCCACCGACGGCGCACGCGAGCTGTTGCTGGCGGCGCGCGCGCCGCTCGTCATCGCCTTGCAGTCGGCGCGGGCCAGCGAGGCGCGCAAAGTGTTGCTGGCGGAGACGCAAGCTCAAGCCGAGCGCCTGGCCGCTCAAGAAGAAGAGCTGCGCCTGAACAACCAGGAGCTGCTCACCCAGCAAGAGGAGCTGCGTCGCGCCAACGTCGAGCTGGAGCGGCAGCGGCTGGCTCTGGCTGGGCAAAATACCGAGCTCGAAGCATCGCGCGTGGTGTTGGCGGAGAATGCCGAAGAGCTGAAACGCGTCAGCGCCTACAAGTCGCAGTTCTTGGCCAACATGTCGCACGAGCTGCGCACTCCGCTCAACAGCATGCTGCTGTTGTCGCATCTGTTGTCCGAAAACGAGAGCGGCAACATCACGCCCAAACAGGTCGAGCACCTGCGCACCATTCACTCGGCGGGGCAGGACCTGCTCGGGCTGATCAACGAAGTGCTGGATCTGTCCAAGATCGAGGCCGGCAAGCAGGAGGTGACGCTCGAGTCGGTCGAGGTAGAGCATTTCGCGACCTTCGTCCGGCGGCTGTTCGACGCCACTGCCGCGCACAAAGGTCTTTCGCTCGTCACCGAGGTCGACGCGAGCGCGCCGGCGTTGCTGGTTACCGACCGCCAGCGTGTCGAGCGCATCTTGATCAACCTGCTCAGCAACGCGCTCAAGTTCACCGAGCGCGGCGCGGTCACGTTGTGGATTGGCCGCCCGCGTACGGTCAGCGCCGGTCTGGGGCCGGCCAGCGCGGTTGCTTTTGCCGTGTCGGACAGCGGCATCGGCATCCCGGAGGCCGCGCGGGAGCGCGTGTTCGCTCCCTTCGAGCAGGCGCAAGGGCAAGCCAACCGCGGTCACGGCGGCACCGGCTTGGGGCTCGCCATCGCGCGCGAATCGGCCCGTCTCTTGGGCGGTGAGCTTTCGTTGGAGAGCACGTCCAGCGCCGGCAGCACGTTCGTGTGCGTCGTCCCCGAGCGCGCGGCGGTGCCGTCGCTGAGCGGGCCCAAGGCGGCTCGGCAGGTCGAAGACGACGCGGCACGTCTGGCTCCGAACGAGCCGCACCTGTTGATCATCGAAGATGACGCGGTGCTGGCCGAGCAGCTCGTGGAGATCGCGCGCGCGCGCCGGCTGAAGGTCCTGGTCGTCAACAGCGCGCAAGAAGGGCTGAGGCTCGCGCGGCGGGGCAGGACGCTGGGCATCGTCTTGGACGTCAGGCTGCCGGATCTCGACGGTTGGACGGTGCTCGAGCGACTGAAGCGAGACCCGCTCACGCGCGAAATCCCCGTCCATTTCGTGTCCGCGGTCGACGCGCCCCAGAAAGGCTTGGCGCTGGGCGCTATCGGCTATCTGGTCAAGCCGGCAAGTCACGCCGAGCTGGCCAACATGGTGCGCACGCTGGTGCCGTCCCGCCGGCCCGACGAAGCCATTTTGCTGGTCGAAGACGACCAAGAGCAAGGCCGCTCGCTCTTGGCCGTATTGGCGCGCGACGGCTTTACGGCACGCCACGTACCCACCGCCGCCGCCGCGCTCGAGGCGCTGCGCACGGATCAGTTCGGTTGCGTGATTTTGGATTTGGGCCTACCGGACATGGACGGCCTGAGCTTGCTGGGTAAGCTGCGCCAACAGCCGGAGCTGGGCACTCCTCGCGTCGTCATTCACACTGGCCGCGCGCTGTCCAAGCCCGAAACCCGCGAGCTGGAGGCCTACGCCGAAGCCGTGGTGCTCAAGGACGGTAGCTCGGCCGAGCGCTTGATCGAAGAGGTACGGTTGTTCGTGCGCCACGTGACGAGCGCGACTCCAGTGGTGCCGGCGCCCGAGCCTGCCCGCCCCGACATCTCGCTGCGCGGGGTCAAGCTACTGATTGCCGAGGACGACATGCGCACCGTCTATTCGCTGTCGGCGTTGCTGCGCGGCAAGGGTGCCGACGTGGTGACCGCGGAAACCGGCCAAGAGGCGCTCGACGCTCTGGCTGAGCACGCCGACGTCCGCGCCGTGTTGATGGACCTGATGATGCCGCAGATGGACGGCTACGAAGCCATGCGCCGGTTACGCAAGGAGCCTCGTTTTGCGGCCTTGCCGGTGATTGCCCTGACCGCCAAAGCCATGAAAGGGGAGCGTGAGCGCTGCCTGGAGGCCGGCGCCAGCGACTACCTGCCGAAGCCCATCGACGGCGATCAACTGCTCTCCACTTTGCACGGCTGGCTCTTTCCGGGGGCGGCGTAATGCTGCAGCAAACCCAAATCGAAGAGCTCGAGGTGGGGCTGTTCCTCGAGGCGATTCACGCCTGCTACGGCTACGATTTTCGTCGCTATGCGCTCGACACCATGCGGCGCAGGGTCGCGGCGGCGGTGGCCAAGGTGGGCGCCAAGCACCTGGCCGAGCTGCAACATCGCTTGTTGCGCGAGCCCGAGCTGTTCGGGGCCATCTTGGACGTGTTGACGGTGCGGGTGACCGAAATGTTTCGGGACCCCATGGTCTATCGCCAGCTGCGCGAGGCGGTGTTGCCGGTGTTGCGGACGTATCCTCAGCTCAAGATCTGGCACGCCGGCTGTGCCTCCGGCCAGGAGGTGTACGCTACCGCCATCTTGCTCGAAGAAGCCGGCCTGTACGAGCGCGCGCAGATCTACGCCACGGACATGAGCAGCGTGGCGGTGGAGCAAGCGCGCGACGGCGTGTACCCCGAGGAGCTGCTCCGTGACTTCGCCCGCAACTACCGTGAAGCGGGCGGGCAACGCGACTTCGAGGGCTATTTCTTGCGCGCGTACGGCAGCGTGGCGATTTTGCCGGCGCTGAAGCGTAACGTTCATGTGTTCCAGCACGACCTGGTCAGCGACTATTCTCCTGGCGAAATGCAGCTGATCTTCTGTCGCAACGTGCTCATCTATTTCGACGAGCAGCTACGCCAGCGCGTGTTCGGGCTGTTCGCCGAAGGCTTGTCGCGAGGCGGCTTCTTGTGCCTGGGCGCGAGCGAAGCCTTGCCGGCGGAGGAGCGCGGCAATTACCAAGAAGTCTCCGCGGCGGCTCGCATCTACCGGCGGAGCGCGGCATGACCAAAATTCCCGCTGCGCCGGCCGCTTTGCCAGCGGTGCTGATCGTCGACGACGTGGAGGCAAACCTGGTGGCGTTGCGCGCGTTGTTGGAAAACGTGAGCTGCACCGTCACCTCGGCTAGCTCTGGCACGCAGGCGCTCCGGGCGCTGCTCAAACAAGAATTTGCAGTCATGTTGCTCGACGTGCAGATGCCCGAGATGGACGGCTACGAGGTGGCTCGTCACGCGCGCATGAATCCGGCCACCTGCGACGTGCCGATCATCTTCCTCACCGCCACCCACGACTCCGACGAGAACGTGGCGCGCGGCTACGGCTCGGGGGCGGTCGACTTCTTGTTCAAGCCCATCGACTCGACGGTGCTGCTGAGCAAGGTGCGGATCTTTCTCGAGCTGTACTCGGCCCGCCAACGTCTGGCCGACGCCAACCAGACTTTGGCCACGAAAAATGGCGAGCTTCACGCGCTGGCCGCCGCCGAGGCCGCCGCCGCCAGCGAGCTGCGCCGAGCCAACACGGAGCTGCAAGCTGCCTACCGCGAGCTACAGGCGACTCAAGCGCAGCTGGTGCAATCGGCCAAAATGGCCTCGCTGGGCGAGCTCGTGGCTGGCGTCGCTCACGAAATCAACAATCCGCTCGCGTTCGTGCTCAGCCACCTGGATACGGCGCGAAGGTGTTTGGACCAGTTTCGCGGTGACGTGGCGGGGCCGGTGCCCGACCGCGCCGACGAGCTGTGGCGGCGGGCTCACTCACGCCTGTCCGAAACGGAGCTGGGTTTGGGTCGCATTCGCGACTTGGTGCTGAAGCTGCGCACCTTCTCTCGGCTCGACGAGGGTGAGCGCAAGCGGGTCAAGATCGCCGAATGCATCGAGTCGGTCGTGACCATCTTGGGCCATCGCTTGAAGGACGAGATCCGCGTCGTGACCGAGCTTCACCCGCCCGAGTCGCTCGACTGCTTTCCGAGCTTGCTCAACCAAGTGCTGCTCAACCTCGTCGCCAACTCCATCGACGCGATCGAGGGTCAAGGTGTCATCACCATCCGGGCCGGAGCCGAAGGCGACATGTTCGTCATTACCGTGGCCGATACCGGCGCCGGCATTCCGCTCGAGGTTCGTGACCGCGTCTTGGAGCCGTTCTTCACGACCAAGGTCGTGGGGCAGGGGACCGGGCTCGGGTTGTCGATTGCTTATTCCATCGTCAAAAAGCACCAGGGCACGCTCGAGCTAGGGGACGCGCCGGGCGGCGGAGCGCTCGCGACCATCCGCATCCCCCTCCAAATGGCGGGCTAGCGGCTCGAAGCCCGGGCCTCGCCGCTCAGCAGCTCGTCAGAGGTGAGCCGCCCCTCGTCGCCAGTCTTCGGAGGCGTGCCGGTGGCAATCGCCTTGGCCACCTTGAACAAGGCGACGAGGCGCGTATCGGTCGACTTGAGGTAGGACGCCGAATCGGCTTGGACCTCGATCAAGGCAATGCGCGGGTCATCGGGCCCGCCGTTGCGCTCGCCGCCTTCGTCGCCCAGCCAGGCTTTCCAGTCCGGCTTGTACAGCTGGCGGATCATCTCTCGATCGCGGGTGACCCGAGCCGTGCCGCTGACCGAGACGTATTCGCGCGAACCGTCTTTGTAGTAGCCCAGGTTCACATGCGGATCGAACTTCAGCTCCTCCACCTTGGTGCTATCGGCGGCGGTCATGAACCATAGGTCGGTGCCAGCGCGCCTCGCCTGAGTCTGCATGGGGCGTGACACCAGCGCACCGTCCAGCGTGCGCGTCGTCAGCATGGCGATCTCGATGCCGTCGATCAGCTGGTACAGCTCCTCCAGTTTCTTGGTCGTGGGGAGCGGGCTCGTCACTTCTGCGTCACGTGCTTGCTTGGACATGGCCCGTCTCGATGCAGGCCGCATGCCGCCAAAGTTAGACGCTCCGCTCTTTTTTGGGGCTCACGTTTCTGCCACGCGGCACACGAACTCTTCGAATTTGCCGCCCGCGGAGCGTGGTAGCTCGCCTTCGAAGTAACTGAGTCGAATGCGAAACGGGTGCCCCAACGCCTGCTGAACGATCGCGATCAAGCGAGCCTCGGCGCCCGCATCGAGCGGTTCCGCCGTGACCAGGCGGAGCTCCACCTGCTCGAGATCATGCTGAATCAGCTGGTATTGCAGGATGGGCCCCACCTCGCGGTAGTGGTGCAGGCCCACCAGCGGCCAGTAGCGTTGCCCATTCGGCAGCACCACCATGTTGCGCTGCCGACCGAGCACGCGCGTCAACGTGGGCAAGCCCCGGCCGCAGCTGCAGCCCGCAGCAGGGCCAACCTCGGCGTAGTCCCGCAGCTCATAGCGGATGAGTGGGGTGGCGAAGTTGTGCAAGTCGGTGACGACGACGCGGCCCGTTTCACCCGGCGCGCAATCGCCGCCATCGGCGTTCAGTACCTCCACGATCAAGCTTTCGGCGTGGACGTGATAGAGGCCGGTCTGCGGACACTGCAGGGCGATCGCGCCCACTTCTTGCGCGCTGTAGCCATCGACGACGGGCACGCCCAGCACGGCCTGGCAGCGCGTGCGCAGCTCGGGGCTCAACGTCTCGCCGATCGTGCGCACCTCACGAAGCTTGCTGGGCTGGCGCCCGGTGGCCTGGAAGCGATCGAGCAACCCCGACAGCGCGGTGGGGTAGGTGAGCAGGTAGTCGGGATTCTTGTCGACCAGCCAGGTTGCCAGCACGCCTACGTCGGTGGAGAGCGGGCGCGTGTAGCAGGGGCCGCTGTCGTGCAACAAGGACACCGGCGGGCCCCAGCCTGCGTCTCGCGCGCTGGGCGCCGTATCGTCGTCTTGCAGCGGCACGTTGGCGCGGATGACCGCGAGCGAGCCTCGGAAGTCGCGCTGGTGCCACAAGTGGTCGCGCATGGCGAGGGCCAGCCACGACAGTTGGTTCACGGCGGTCCGGCGCACCGCCACCACTTCCCCCGTGGAGCCGGAGGTCTGCAGCTCGTGCCAGGCCCCGTGAGACGGCGGCGGCCGCTGAGAGTGGATTTGCGAGGCACGGGTCAAGAGCTCACGTCGGGTCAAGAGCGGCAACGAGCGAAAGCGCTCCCAAGTCCAAGACGCGGTGGGCGAAAGCCCCAGCGCCCGGAAGCGTTCCGCATAGAATTCGGATGTTTCGGCCGCGTGGTGCGCCAACTGCGCGAACTGTTGCAGCTGTCGTGTGCGCAGAAGCGGCAGCGGAAAGTACTGCGTTTGCTCGAGCTGATAGAGCTGCGCCAAGAGCTCGGCGCCCGCGCGCCCCGGCGCGGCCGGCCAGAGCACTCCGGGTGTGCCCGAGCGAAAGAGCGCGCCCGTAACGACTCGTTCGGTCATGGCCCAAAGCCCAGCGTAGACGAAGGCAAAAGAGTTTGCGATGCTCGAGGATTAGTCGGGCCACGCTGGCGCTTCTGCGCTCGGTGGGGCCAGCTTCGGAAGGCAGGTCGCAGGTGCTTCAGAGAACTTTCTTGACGGGTTTGGCGTTGGTGGTGCTGGCTCAAGCGTGCGGTAGTGACGACGGGAAGAAGCGCGCGCTCTCCGACGGAGATGCCGGCATGGGCGGGCAGGCTGGTAGCCCCGAGCCGAACATCGGCGGCAGCGCCGCGGGAGCGCCGGGCGGCATGGGTGGCGAGCCCGTCGTCGAAGGCGGCATGGGCGGCGTTCCCGAAGTGCCCGTCGTCGAAGGCGGCATGGGGGGCATCGTCGAGGTCGTCGCGGGGGCGGGCGGCGTACCCAGCCTGCCGGAGCCGGAGCTGCTGTTCTCCGTCAAAGGCCAAGGCGGCACGCCGGGGCTTCCGGGCACCGCCGTCAACGGCGAAGCGCACCCGCAGAACTCCATCTACACCTCCAACACCGGCAGCCAAGACCGCGTTAGCGGCACCAACACGGTGAAGGTCACGGGCGTGTCGATGGGCCTCGACCCCACCGACGCCATCGCTGCCTTCGCGCTCGTGCAACCGGAGCCGGAGAACCCGCTGTTCCTGTTCACGGTCGCGGACGGTTCGGAGGGCGCCTACCAGTCTCGCGTCAACCGCTCGTACAACGAAGGCGGCGGCGACGAGCAAGCGAACCTGTACTACTCCGAAGGGACGCAGAGCAGCCGCTACCTGTATCTGGGCGAAGGCGGAGACGAGTACGGTTACAACGCTCTCTTGGCCACCGAGGCCAGCCTGGGTCTCGTCGGCGGCGAGCCGGATGGCCCCTATCCCGACGATTTGACCGGTCTGGCGGTGCACGACGCGCGCCTTCCCCTGGGCGACCTCTACTTTACCGTGAGCCCGAACGCGGCGGGCGCCCCCGACACCGCCGTCGCCACGACCGCGGCCGATCAGCGCGCCTGTACCGTGTTCAAGACCGCGCAAGATGGCGCGAACAGCGTCGCCTTCAGCTGCGCCCAGCTCGGCTTGGCTCCGGGAGACGTCATCGACGGCTTGGCGGTTTGGGGCGAGGGGTCGCCCACGCAGGTCGTGTTCTCGGTGAGCGTCAATTCCGTGGGCGCTGCCAATACCGCGCTGTTCACCGAATCAACGGCCGAAAACCCGGTTGGGGCGACGCTGTTCACGTCCGCCGGTGACGGCGCGAATGCCGTGCTCAAGTCCGAGCGCGATTTGGGCCTCGGCGAGCACTACTACGATGACGAAATCGATGGCTTCACGGTCGTGCCTGCGCCCGCTAAGGCCAACGTCGCGCACGCGGCCACCTGTCAGATGACCTACGACCCCTTGGCTGCCGCCCAAGGGGGGCTGAGCTCCATCACGGGCAGCTTGCACATTGGAGCGAACATCGCGGTGTTGTCCGGCCCGGCCATCAACGACGGCAGCCGCTTGTTGGCCTACAACGCAACCAATTGCACCTTCTTGCAGTCGGTCGACTTGCCCTCTGGCTTCGAAAGCACCGCGCAAATGGCAATCGTGCCGCTGGCGGGTTGGTCCAAGTCGACGCCGCTCGACAACGTCGAATACTTGCGCGTCACCGACGACGGTCAGGCTTCCCAATTGGCGATCCGGCGCTACGACGTCACCGGCGCATTCGTGGAGCTATTTGCCATCCCGGGAACCAGCTACGTCGACACCGCCACGGCGCTGATTCACGAGCCGATCAACGACCGGCTCTATCTGCTGTTGGCCGGACCGTACCAGTATTCGGACAGATTGGCTGTTTTCGCCCGCCCGGTCGCCACGGACACCATTGCTGCACCCACGTTTCACTCGCTCGCAACCCCTTGCGCCAATCAGCCGAACATCAACGGAACCGACGCGGCTGGCAATGTGTACCTCGCTCAGCAGCAACTCACCCGCACCGACTACAAAGTCTGCGCCTTCCGGTCCGACGGCGAGCTGTTGCCGTTGCCCTATGGCTGGGCGAGCGACACGAGCACGGTGGGTGTACACGGCTTCATCGCGCCCGGCGCTTCTCACTTCGTCGTTCGCATCGACCGGACCCCCGTCGAGATTGAACGCGGAGCGTATCAGTCGCCGTGATTCTGATCGCACCGGGCGTGCTTTCCGCGGCGGAGCTAAAAAGCCTCAAATCCGCCCTGGAAAGCGCGCGCTTCGTCGACGGGCGAGCCAGCGCCGGCGCGTTGGCTCGCGAACAAAAGCGGGTGCTCCAGCTCGACCGATCCGGCGACGCCCAGCGCGAAGCCGGCGAGCTTGTCGCGCGCGCGCTGCTGCGCCACCCACTGGTGCAAGCGGCCGCGCTCCCCAAGTCCATTCGCCACCCGACCATCAACCGCTACGAAGCGGGCATGCACTACGGCCCGCATCTGGACGCTCCGTTGATGGGTGGTGCTCACCCGATGCGCGCCGACATCAGCGTCACCGTCTTCTTGTCCCCGCCGAGCGAGTACGAAGGGGGCGAGCTGTCGATAGCGACCGAGCAAGCGCCGCAGGGTATCAAGGCGGCGGCGGGCGACGCCGTGCTCTACCCGTCGGGCGCCATTCACCAGGTCAAGCCGGTCGAAAGCGGCGTGCGCTTGGTGGCCGTCACGTGGCTGCAGAGTCTGGTGAGGAGCGCCGAACAACGCCGTCTGCTCTTCGAGCTCGGTGAAAGCATCTCCACCCTCGACCGCCAAGGGACCGAACCCGCAATGCTGCTCAAGCTTCGCGCTACCTACGACAACCTGCTGAGAATGTGGGCCGAAGGCTGAGCTTCGGCCGACGCGCTTCGCGTCAACCGGTCAAGCTCGGCAGCTTGTTTTGGCAGAACTCGGTGTCCCCGAAGGTCGTGCGGTTGTCGCCGAAGTGGTTGAAGATCGAGACGAGCAGGTTGTTGTGCGGGGTGCTGGTGCCGCAGTCCATGACCCGGCCGCCTTTGATGCCGCCGCCGGCGAGCAAGAAGGGCATGTTCTCTTTCAGGTGTTGGGGCGGGAACGCCAGCTCACTACCGAAGAACACCAGCGTCTCGTCGAGCAGGGTGTGGCCGCCCATGTCGACCTTGTCCATCTCGGTGAGCAGGTGGGCGTGCATCTGCGAGTACCAGGTGCAGATCTTTTCGCAGGCGCCCGGCGCGTAGCCGTCGACGAAGTCGCCGTTGGCGGCGTCGTTGCCGTCGTGCTGGTAGTAGTGGTGGTGCTGCGCCAAATTCAGCCACGGAAACGTGTGCTTGGCTTCGGTGTCGGTCCATTGGAACGAGCCGACGGCCGTGATCTCACAGGCCAGCGCCATCACCATCATGTCCATCATGAAGGTGCCGACTTTGGGGATGACGGCGTCGGTGGTCGTCGACATCGTGGTGCCGAGGGTCGGGTTGTAGCCGGTGGTGTCCACCGCCGCTGGCGGTTCGCACGCGCCGCCCACTTGCACCAGCTTGTCGAGGCCGTCTTCGAAAGCGCGGATCTGGGTCAGGTGCTCCTCGAGCCGAGCTTTGTCGCGCGCGCCCAAGCGCGCCGACAAGGCCGTGTAGCGGCCGCCCACGAAATCCAAAATCGACTTGTTGCGCGCGATGGCGGCGGCTTGCCCGCTGGTGTCGGCGCCGGGCTGCACGTCGCCGAACAAGGTCTTGAACAGCTTCTGCGGATCGAGCTGGGGCGGGATGGGCGCGTTTTCGGGCGTGTCGGCGAAATTGGCGGCGTTGATGGCCGCAAGCTTGCTGTTGCTCTTGCCCGTGGCCCAGCGCACGGCCATTTGCAGGCTGGGTAGCTTCTTGCCCTGCGACAAAGTCTTGGCCAGCACTTGGTCGATCGAAGCGCCTTTGGGGTAGGTGTCGGCGCCGGCCTGCGGCACACCCGTGAGCCAACCCACGATGCCGGACTGGTGCTGCTCGCCGCCGAGCTTGTGCCAAATCTTCGTCATGCTCAGGCCCTTGGGCACGAGCACCTTGGAGAACACCGGCTGGAGCGGCGTTAAGATGGGGCTCAACACCGGCGCGTTGGCGGGCCCACTGGGCCAGAACTTTTCCGCGACTTTGCCACCTGGCTGCTGAGCCACGGTGCCGCCCGGTTGATAGACGGTGAGGAAGCGCTTGGCCGCGGGCGCGGCTTGCGCGCTGGCGGGCTTGGGCGTGCCCATCACCTCCAACCACGGCAGCGCGATGGCGATGGAGCCTGCGCCACGCAAGACCGTGCGACGATCGAGCTTCATCTTGCCAATCAGGTTCATTGCGTCACCGCCGGCAGGTACAAGAAGTCATCGGTTTGGGTCAGCTCCACGAGCAGCTGTTGAATGTTGTAGCCGTCGGCCTTGAACTGCTGCTGGACGCGCTGCAGGCTGCAGTTGGAGTCGTCGCTGGTGCGCGCGTAGCCGAAGTCGACCCAGCGCTTGGCGAAGCACGCTTGTGCGGCCTCGGACGCGGCCAGTTTTTTGCCCAGCTCGACCGGGCCGTTGAAGGTGCCGAGCAGCGGGGAATCACCGCTGGCGTCGATGGTGACGTTGTTTTCCTGCTCGCGCCATTGGCCCACCGCGTCCAGGTTTTCGAGCGCGAACCCGACCGGGTCCATGTTGATGTGGCAGGTGTGGCAGACGGGGGACGCGCTGTGCATCGAGTAGCGGTCTCGCGCCGTGGGGCCCGAGTCGTCTGCCGGTGGCTTGACCATGGCGGCAATGTCGCCGGTGGGCAGCGGAATGGCCTGGCACATCAGCTTTTTGACGACCAGCGAGCCGCGCGTGACGGGGTTGGTCTTGTTCGAGTGCACGGGGCCCGCAACGATGCCGCCCAGGCTCAACAAGCCGCCCCGCTTCACGCCGTCCAACTGCACCTTGACGAAGTCGGTACCGGTCGGCCCGGTGAAGCCGTAGTACTTGGCGAGGTCGCTGTTCAGGTAGGTGTACGGCGCGGTCAAGATGCCGGGCCAGGTACCCGAGCCCTCGTACACCTCTTTTTCGAGGAACGTCTCGGCCTCGGTGCGCATGTAGCCGCCGATGGTCGCGTTGAAATTCGGGTACAGCCCCGGGTCACGCTGCAGCGACGCCAAGCCTTGGATGGGCAGCAGAAAATCGAAGAAGTAGCGCACCACGTCGCGCGACTTCTTGTCGGCCAAGAGGCGCGTCGCTTGGGCCTTCACCTGATCGGCGGTGTGCAGTTGGCCGGCCGCCGCCGCCGCCACCAAGCCGTCATCGGGCATCGATCCCCAAAACAGATACGACAAGCGCACGGCCATCTCGCTGTCGGTGAGCCGCAGCACGTCGGTGCGGCCGTCGGCGGGCGCGCCGAACTCGGTCTTGTATAGAAACTCGGGCCCCTGCAGCACGGCTTCGATCACACCGGCCAGGCTGGACGCGAACGTTTGCCCGCTGGTGCGCAGGGTCGAGAAAAGCTGGGCCAAGCCATCGGCTTCGCCGGCGGCCAAGGGCCGGCGGTAGGCTTTGGGCACGAACGACTCGATGACCGTGCGGGCGCAGGTGGCCTCGTTCGCGGCGGCGGGGGCGGTGGCGCATTGCGCCAGATTGCCGATGTTGCCCGCTTGGGTCAGCGCCGCGGCCACGCTGGCCGCGGAGGCGTTGTACGCAGCCACCAACGTGGGCGGCACCGACTGGGTGCTCGCGTCGTTGCCGAAGAGGTTACCCAGGTCTTCGGCTGGCAACTCCGTGGCGGGTGCCTTAGCCAAGTCACGCAGGGTGTTGTTGTACTCGAACTGGGTGAGCCGACGGATCAGCGTGGCGGTGGGGGTCGACGGCCCGGTGCAGCTTTGGGGGCCCACGCCGGCGGAGCCCGGAGTGCCACCGGAGCCAATCCCACCGGTCGTCGACGCGCTGCCGCCGGTTGCGGCGCCGGAGCTGCCGGGACCACCTGCAGGATTCTTTTCGAGGGAGCTGGTGCAGGCCATGCTGGAGAGGGCCAGGGTGAGCCCAACCGCCGACAGACTCCTGAAAGCTTGGTTCATGGGCGACATTCCAGAATAACCCGTACGTTTGTGAGTGCCACCGGCAGCCCTTCACCTTTCCGTTTCTGCTCTCCACGTTCCCGATTCCGAAACGCGCAAGTTTTTCGCGCCGCGCACCGTTTGCACGCCGCCAACTTCATCACCTACACCATGGACATCATCGAGCTACAAAACGCGATCCCCAAGCCCTACCAGGACCTCGTCGAGTCCGAGCTCGGCTCTTCGGAGATGCTTTGGACCTACCAGGAAGAAGTCGCGCGCGGCGCGTCTCGATTTCAGACTTCGTTCGGTGGCTTCAGCCATATGGCGTACTTGACGGACGAGCAAACGCCGTCGGCGTCGCCGCTGAGCTCGTTGCTGCTGCCAATTCTTTTCATCTTTTGCGAGAAAGCAAAGCTCGAATTCAGAGCGCTGCTCCGGATTCGCGTCGGGTTGTTCACGCGCACGCCCGGCGTCTCGCAGCATCACAACCCTCACGTCGACTTCAGCCAGCCGCACCGCACCGCCGTCTACTACGTGAACGACAGCGACGGAGACACCGTCATCTTCAACGAAACCATCGACGACGTGAGCATCGAAGGCTCGGCCGAGCACGCCAACGCCCGCCGCTTCACCTTGGCCGGTGCGGTCCCGCCCAAGAAGGGCAAGATGGCCTGCTTCGACGGCCGCCACTACCACGCCAGCTCCTACCCCACGATGGCTGCCAAGCGTATCGCGGTCACGTTCAACTTCGTTTGAGGCGGCTTGGTCGGTGCGCCACCGCCCCGTCGGGCTGCGTGGGACTAGCGTTCCCGTGTCGTAGTAGTGCGGGTCGTTGACCTTCACGAACACGCTGTTGAAGGCGACGTCGCTTGCATCGCTAGGTGGGTTGCGCGAGCCCAGCGCCAACGGTCACAGTTTTGACGTCTACTTGCTGAAGCTTGGCACCCAAGCGCCGAAGATGGTCGACAGCGTGTAGCTTGCCGCTTGCTGATCGGTCAGCTGCTTGCCTTGCGGCGCGCGCCCCGCCGTCGACGCACCCGGGCCCGTGTTCTTGTATTCGGAGAAGCGCGCGGTGTCGAGCGTGTTGGTACCCATGGGTGACCAGCCGGCGGCCGAGATGTGCGCGCCCAACGTGGTGCGCAGAAACGCGGCTGCGCCGTAGGCGCCCCAGTTGCGGCTGAGCGCGACGGAGCTGGCTTTGACGCTGGCATCCGCGGTGAGCTGGCCGCCCAAAAAGACGAGACCATACGGAACGGCTTGGTCGGTGTTGGGCGCGGTCGCAGCCGTACCGCCGCCGACGTTCTTCACCGTGCAGTTGTCGAACACGGCGGTGGCGTCGCCGAAGATGAAGTCGACGGTGCCCTCCATGTAGCAGTCGCGGAAATATTGCTTGGCTTTGCGCACGTACAACGTGTCCTGAAAGCTCAAAAAGCGGCAATTTCTGAATTGCACCTGGTTGCCGCTGACCAACAGCGCCACCGCCTGTGAGCCGCCGAGCGGCGTGCTGTTGGCGAACGTGATGTTCTCGACCGATACGTCGCTGGCGGTCATGTTGGTACTGGCGCCGCCGGTGGTGCCCAGCGTGCCGCCGTTGCCGTTCGACGTGTTGGCGTTGTCGCTGTAGGTGAGGATGGTGGAGCTGGCTTTGCCCGTCTGCCCGCACAGCGTGATGTTCGGCACCTGAACGGTCAGCTTCTCCTTGTACGTGCCGGGCGCGATGCGAATCTGGGTCGGCGTCGTGTTCGTCTTCGAAAGACTATTCAGCGCGGCCTGCACGCTCGTGAAGCTTGCCCCGCTCGGACCCACCGTCACGATCGGTTGCCCGACCACGCTGTTGCAATCCGGCGCGCTGCCGCCGCCGCCCGTGCCCGCCGTGCCGCCGCCCGCACTGCCTGCGCTGCCCCCGCTGCCCCCGCTGCCGCTCATACCTGCTGCGCCCGCATGCGCTCCGCCGCTGCCTGCCGTGTTGCCACCGCCCGTGCTGCTGCCGCCGTTCGCCGAGCCCGCCGTCACCGCCGCTCCCCCCGCGCTCACGCCGGCGGTGCTCGTCCCGGCGCTGCCGGTGTTGGTGCCCGCACTAGCGCCGGCGGTGTTGAGGCTGCCCGCGCTGCTCACGCTGCCCGCCGTCGTGACATTGCCGGCCACGCTATTCGCGGTGCCCGCCGAATCGCTGCCGGTCGGGCTCGGCGTGTCGTCTCCGCAGCCGATGGCGGCAACCAAAGCCAACCCCGACAAACAACAGACTCTCGCCAAATTAGCCGCCGAACCGGAATGACGGCCCCCAGCGGCTGAAACGCAACCTCGGCGCATGCCTCCCTAGTTGCACCAGCACCCCGCAACCCGTCAGCGAAAATGAAACGCCCTTGCAGTTCGCACCTTCCCCCCGATTCCTCACATTTGTGGCTGCCTCTCCTAAGGATTCCACACATCTTGGGCTGCCTCGCCGCAGATCTCTTGCAGAAACTCTCGTAGCGATGTCAGGCCAAGCCGGGCGACCGCTTCGGGCTGCCGCCGTGCTGGCGGGTCGTGTCGAGAGCCTCGGGGATTTCACAGGGAGGACGGGAGGACGGGAGGCGCAGAGAAGCGAGAACGCATTTTTCGATTCGGATGACCGAATCGAAAAATATTTCCTCCGAGGTTTAGGAGGGACCGAGGTTGCTGCTCGCTGGCGTCAGCGCGACCCAAAAATTCTCGCCTCTTTCTCGTCCTCCCGTCCTCCCATCCTCCCTGTGAAAAAATCTCGATCGTGCGAGGTGGCCTTTCGCCGCTACAGAAGCTTCTGCGATTTAGGCTGCGGATTGGCAGCCCGGGTCGCGATCATTGGAGGCGGTGGCTTCACGGGCAGGCGGTGGCGCCGCCGTCGACGGAGGCGACCCAGTCGCGCGTCATGGTGCTGCCGTCTTTGTCGGTGACTTTGATGGACCAGCTGGCGAGGCCGCACTGGGTGGGTTGGAAGGTGGCGGTGTTGCCGGAGATGCTGAGCGTGCCGTTGTGCGTGGCTGCGGCTGCGTAGGTGGGGCCGTTCGTGTAGCCTGCGAATTGTTTGGCGAGGTCGACGGTGATGGTCTTGCCGAGGCTGGTGAAGGAGTGCGGCGTGGCCATCCAGGTCAGGTACTCATCGAGCTCGGTGTAGCCGTCGCCGTCGCTGTCGGTGTTTGCGTCGTCGGCGCCGGCCGCTGACTGGACGTCGAGACCCGCGGCTTTTTCCCAAAAATCCGGCAAAGCGTCGCCGTCGCTGTCCCAGCTCGGATCGCGGGTTTCGTTCGGGTAAGTCTCGTAGCCGCCGACGTCCGCCTCGTTGTCGGGCAGCCCTGGATCACCGCTGACGCTGCCTTTGTAGGTGTACGTGCCGTTCAGGGTTTCTTTGACGATGCGCACGTCGTGATCGTCGAAGACGGGCACGGTGGCGCCCACGTCCGACAAGACGTTCTTGTAAGCGTCTTTGGCAGTTTGCACTTCCGCGTAGGAGGGGAACCATGCTTTGTCGACCCAGGGACTGTAGCCGTTGGGAGTGGCGGCCTTTTTGCCTTTGTCTTGGCTGCTTTCGTCGAAGTAGCCGGGCATCACGTTGCCCGCGAAGTAGTACTGCTGGGTGCCGGGAAAGTCGTCGTACTGCGCGCTCAGCGCCACGAAGATGCTGGTCGCCGCGCCCGGCTTGTAATAGTTGCCGACGAAGTTGACCTGGTGTGCGCCGCCGTCCGTAGCGCGGCCGCCCCAGTTGTAGACGACGTTGTTGAAGATATCGAGTCGCCCGGCGAAGTTGCCGCCGGCGTCCAATCCGCCCGCCAAGCTCCAATTGCGGCCCTCGCAGTGCGCCAGCAAATTGTGATGAAACGAGCCAATATCGCCGCCGATGCTGGCGGCGTAGCCGTGCGCGGTGCCGGCCGGATAGTTTTGGTGACCGGCGACGTTCAGCGCCTCGGAAATGAGCGTGCGCTGCAGGGTGATGTTCTTGGCGTTGCGCGAGCTGAAGGCTTCGTCGATCGTCCAGCTGATGGAGGCATGGTCGATGATGGTGTGGTCGGCGCCGGCCAGCCCCATGCCGTCGTAGGTCGTGCCGTGGCCGACTCGAACGCGCATGTCGCGAATGACGACATCGTGCGCGCCGCTGACCCCGAACGGCGCCGCGCGCACGCAAATGCCTTTGCCCGGTGCGGTTTGGCCGGCAACCGTGACGTAGCTCTGGCTCAGAGTCAGGCGCGAGCCGAGCGGGATGATGCCGCCGACGTCGAACACCACCGTGCGCGGTCCGCGATCGGTCTCGATGGCGTCGCGCAGGCTGCCCGGACCCGAATCTTTCAGGTTGGTGACGTGCACCACGACTCCGCCGCGCCCACCGACGGCAAAGCGCCCGTAGCCACCGGCGCCCGGAAACGCGACTTGCCGGGGCCGGAAGTACCAAACATTGCCGCGCGTGACCACGCCCTGGGCGTCGAGCTCGTCGACGCGCCAGTAGTAGCGCTCGATGCTGAAGAGGTCGTGGGCGGTGTAGCTCGTGCCGGCTTGGTTGCCCTTGAATTCGCGCGAAGCGTGGGTGGCGGCCTGCACCGCGTTGGGATCGCGGCCGAGGTAAACGTCGTGCGATGTGGCTTGTTTGGCGGCTTTCCAGCTGAGGTCGAGCTGGCCTTGCTCGGCGTCGACGTGCTCGTCGCCGTCGGCCGGTACCGGTCCCGTCGCTTGCGCAGCCAAGTTGGGCGTATCGAGCTCGAAGCCGTTGAGCATGATGCCGGCGCTCGAGCGAAACAGCACGACCACGTCTTTGCCGGCCTGCGCGCTGAAGCTGACGTACGACATGGCGGCCGCGGCGGTGGTGAGCGCGCCCACGCTTTGCGTTAGGGCCGTCACTTGCGCGGTGCCGTCGACCAGCACGTCGATCTTGGCGGTCGGGGCGGTGGTGGCGGCGTAGTTGTGAAAGGTGAGCAAGCTGTGTTTGCCGGCCGCCAATCCCTTGATTGTTAGTTGAATTTGCGAGCCTGCGTCGCCGTCAACGACGGTCACGCCGTCACCGACCAGCCGCGCGTAGTTGGGAATGTCGACCGCGACCTTTTGCCAGCCGGCTGCCAGCCCCGTGCCGTTCGAGCCCGCTTTGGCAAAGGTGAAGGTGACGTTGGAAAAGGTCTGCGACAGCGTGGCACCGCTCGTGACGGGCCACGCCGCGTAGCCCAGCTCGGTCACCTCGCTCGTGGGGCGACCCGACATGTCCAGATCCACTTTGAGCGCGGGACCCACCAGCCCCGGCGCCGGCACCAAGCTGATCGGCTTGGCAACCGTCGCGATGCGCGGGCCGTTGGCGTTGGAGCCTCCGGCGCTTTCGCCACCCAGGTTGCTGCCGGCGGAGCCGCCCGTGGCGAGCCCGCCGCTACCGCTGCCGCCGCTGCTGTTCGCGCCGCCCGTCGCGAACCCGCCTGCGCCGGTGGCGCCCGCGGTTCCGACACCGCCGCTCGTGCTTGCTCCAGCGGTGCTCGCGTTGCCCGCCTGGTTGCTGGTCGCTCCGGCGCTCCCGCCGGTGTCGGAGCAGCTGGCCAACGCGACCGACAGCAAGACCAACGCGATTGGGTTCGTCGGCCAGTCAAATCGTGTCGGAGCGTCCAACGTGCGCAACATGCCCTGCAGTTGCGCGACCCCGCGGCCACCGGTCACTTTCCGTGACCACCGCCGTGCCGTGGCTACGGCGCCGCCAACACCAACGCCGTCATCGTGACCGCGGTGCCATCGGAGCCAGTCACCGTGAACGTGAAGGCGCCGAGGCCGTGGAAGCCGGCGTTGGGCTGGAAATGGGCGCTGTGCTTATCGGCCGCGAGCGACACGGTGCCGTTCTGGGCGCCCGCGACTGCGTACGTCGGCGACACCGCGGTAAAGCCGGTAGCGTACGCCGACAAATCGACGTCTACTGCTGCGCCGGCCGTGCTGGTGGCGTGAGGACCCGCGAGCCAATTCACATAGCGTTCGATCAGCGTGTAGCCGCTGGGCGCCTTTTTCATGGCGTCGTCGGTCTTGGGATCGGAGCCGTTGGCGCTTTCCCAAGCGTCCGGCATGCCGTCGTTGTCGGTGTCGGTGGGCTTGGTACCGGAGGCAATGGCGCCGTAGCCGTTGTTGGCGAGGCCGGTTTGGGCCTGGCTCGTGTACAGGCTGCCGTCGGGGCCGGTGGTGTTGCCGCCGAGACCGGTGGTGCCTTTGCCCAGGGTCATCACTTGGCTGATGATCAAAGCGTCGAGCGGATCGCGCGGGAGCGGCCCGGCGAGCGAGATGGCGACGCGTGCGGCGGAAGCGGCGTCGAGCGGTTTGGGCGCGGTCGTTTCGGCCGACCAAGCGCTGGTCAGCACCGTGCCGGTGCCTTGGTACCAGTACGGAGTCGTGTCGGCGCCGTCGAGCGTGCCGTTGAGGTTGTTGTCCTTCTTGTTGCCCGCGTAATAAATCGACTGGTTCTTGTCGACTTGGAACCAGGTGTTGTCGGTGCCGGTGGAGGCGGGCCCGAACACGAAATAGTTGTTGAGAATGTCGTGCTTGAAGGTGGTGCTGGTGTGCGTGGTGTAGCCGGCCGCATAGTTGTAGAGCAGGTTGTTCACGAACACCGTGTCGGCCTTGGCCAGCGGATTGCGATTGTGCGAGTTGGCGAAGACGTTCCGGTACCAAGCCTGCTGGCTCGCGACCGACTCCATGTGCGCGCCGAACTGTTGCCCGGTCGGATCGGCGATCAGCGAATCTTGAATGGTGATGTTCGTGACCGGGTGGGCTTCCCAGTCGTCGCTGACCGCGTCGATGTTGTTCCAGGGGCCGAACTCGAACGACGAGTGGTCGATCATTACGTTTTGCGCTCGAAATAGGCTGAGCGCGTCGTCTTCGGTGCTGGCGGTCTCGCTGCCGGGGCGGATGCGCAAGTAGCGAAAGATGACGTTGGACGAGTTGGCGAACGAAATCTCACCGCCACGAAAGCCGATGCCGCCGCCGGGCGCGGTCTGGCCGGCGATGGTGAGGTTGCTCTTGGCCGACACCGCCGTCTTCAGCTGGATGTAGCCGCCGACGTCGAACACGACGATGCGGTTGGAGGTGCCGACCGCGTCGCGGAACGAGCCGGGGCCGGAGTCGTCGAGATTGGTGACGTGGTACACGGTGCCGGCTCGTCCGCCCGTCGCGTTTTTGCCGAAGCCCTGCGCACCCGGGAAAGCCAGCAGCGGTCCGTCCGACACGTCTCCGTTGCTGCCGGCTCCGGCCGCTCCGGTCGTTCCGGCGGAACCAGGTTGGCCGGCGCTACCCGTCATGCCGGCGCTCGCACCGCCGTTCGCGTCGCCGCCGCCGCTCGGTGCTCCCGCGCTGGCACCACCGACGTTGCTGGCACCACCGGCGCTCGAATTGCCAGCAGTGGGCGTGCCGACGCCGCTGCCTGCTGTGGTGCCCGGGCTGCCACTCTGATTGCTCGAGCTCGAGCCGCCCTCAGTCGACGAGGTAGTGCCGCCGTTGCTCGAGCAGCCGATGGCGCCCAGAGAAAAATACAGTGCACATGCAGAGACGGAGGAGCGGCGGAGGGGCATCGTGATGGTGAAGGGGCCGAAGAGGCCGAGCTTTTCTTGTTGTTGCGCCGTCGCCGCCAAACCAGTCAGTTTGTGACGGGTCGGAAGGCGCGCCGACAACGTTCTCGGCGTGATGAGCCGCGTCTTCTTTGCTCGAGCCACCTGGTGCGTCGCGTTGGTCCTGCCTTTGGCGTGCGGCGAAGCTGCGAGCCCAACCCCGGACCAAGTCGCCGGCGCGGGTAGCGCTGGCGCAGTGGGGACGACGCCGGGTGCGATGGCCGGGGCAGGCGGCACTGTCACGATTGCGGGCCAGGCCAACGGCGGGATGCTTACGCGCAGAAGCTCACGATTGCTTCGTACTTGAAGGCGGTGCCGGTAGCGCCGTGAGTCAGCCGGCAAGACGTTCGCGGTGAGGTGCTGCTACGCCGTCTCGACGCAAAACCCGAGGCTCGAGGCGCGGTTCACGAGCGTCTGGTAGGCGGTGTCCGACGCGCTATCCGCCCACGCGCCGCGGCGCCGGATGTCGGCGAAGGTTTCTCGGGCGCCGGCCTCGAGCTCGATGCTGGCGCGGAACTCGGGCACGGCAGCTTTGGCTTTCGCCGAGGAAAACGCGGCGTGGAATTGCGACACCTCGGCCAAGAAACTGAAGCGCTCGGGCTCCTGGGCGATGAGCCAAGAGGCGGGGACGAACAACAACTTGGCGTGGGTATCGAGGGCACGCGCGACCTCACGGTAGTAGTCGCGCCAGGTGAGGACCTGGTCCCGCATCACGTTGAACGCCTGCCCGTAGGTTCGGGGTGCCAGGGCCGCGAACGCGAAGAACTTGCCGGCGTCATCGCGGTGAGTCGATTGCCACAAGCCGAGGCCATCGCCGGTGCAGAACACGGGCAGGCCTTTGACCACCCGGTCCCACGCCAGCCCGTCATTTTCCTGCTGGTCATTCATGAAGTCGCCGGGGCCGTACGTGTGACCCAGTCGCGCGATCGTCAGCCGAAAGGCCCCGTCGTCGGCCGCGCGCAGGAGCGTCTGCTCGCAGGCGACTTTGCTCTTGCCCCAATGACTGGTGGGCGCGAGCGGGGTGTCCTCGTCGATTAGCACGCTCGACGGCAGCTTCGCGCCGTAGACGACGGCTGACGAGCACAGGACGAGCTGCTCGCAGCGTCCGGCGAAGGCGCGGGCGCTCGCTTGCGCGTCTTCGGCCGTGTAGCAAATCATGTCGTAAACCACGTCGAAGCGCTCGCGCTCGAAGGTCCGCACGAAGGCCGAGACATCGCTGCGATCGCCACGTATCAGCCGCACGCCATCGCCCACGGAGACCGAGCGCAATCCGCGATTGAAGACCGACACCTGGACGCCGCGGGCGAGCAGTTGTTGCACGACGGCCGTGCTGACGACCCCCGTGCCGCCGACGACGAGCGCTTTCATCACTTCAGACACCGCGGACTCCTCTGCCGTGCGGTTGGCTTTCTTTCTCGAGACGAGGAAGCGGACGTCCAGGCTCCATCTTCACAATCTTGTACTCAGTAAAACTTTGTGCAACGAAATAGTTTTACCGAGTACACAATTTCGCTTTTGCGCTAGGATTCAGCCGGTGAGCGGACGACGCGAGAGCAAGAAGCGCGAGACCAGGCAGCGGATCTCGGACGTCGCGACGCAGCTGTTCGTGGCGCGGGGCTTCGACGCGGTGACGCTCGACGAGATCGCCGCCGCCGCCAAGGTGTCGAAGATGACCATCTTCAACTACTTCGCGCGCAAGGAAGACCTCATGCTCGACCGCGAGGACCACCTGTTGTTGCTGCCTTTTCGCGAGGCGCTGCGGGCAAGGTCGGAGGGTGAGGCTCCGCTCGACGCGCTCCGCGGCCACGCCGACAAGTTGCGCGAACAGAACCACCCCTTCCTCCGCATCGACCCTCGCTCGCTCGACTGGTGGCGCACCGTCGCGGCCAGCCCTTCCCTGAAGGCGCGCCTCCGCGAGCTGGAAGACGAGGCCGCCGAGGGGCTCGCGCTCGAGCTCGGCGCCCTGAAGCCCGATGGGCTCGCGCGCCTCGTTGCCGGCATGATCGTGCTGACCATGCGCTCGGCACGCGAGCAGGGGGTACGGGTCCTCGAACGCGGCGGCACCTCGAAGAAAGCCAACGCTTCACTCCTCGCCTTGATCGACCGCGGTCTCGACGCCGTTCAGGCGATTCTCTAAACACCTCGTGGCGTTCGCGTGCACGGGATCCCCGTTCACGTGCCGCGGCCTGCGGAACTTGGCGTTTTGCAGCACCTGACAGACGCGGGTAGGCTTTACGGCGTGACCGAGGCCCTGGCCCCGTAGTGTTCCGTTGCACGATGCGAACGAATCTCTTCGCTACGCTGGCGCTGCTCGGTGTACTCGCCGTAGCGTCCCTCGGTCCGAGCGCGTGCCGCGCGAATGGCGGAAGCTCCGGGGCGCACCCCGAGGCGGGGGGCGAGGATGGTGGAGCGTCGAGCGCGGCGACTGCTGGTATCGCAGGTGCCGGCTCGCTTGCTCCCTTCGAGGGTGGCGGAAGCAGTGAAGGCGGGGAAGGCATCCGGGTTCCAGACTTCGATCCGCCCGACTGCTATCATCCGAAGGTTCAGCCGGATTGCAGCGACGGATTCTGCAGGATACCTGCCGGGTGCTTCGTGATGGGCTCACCCGAAAGCGAGCCGGGCCGCGGCTCCAAGAATGAGCAGCAGACTGCCGTCACGCTCACCCACGACTTTTTGATTGGGCAGTACGAAGTCACTCAGGATGACTTTGCCTTACAAGGCGTCGAAAATCCGTCGAAGATCTTTGCCGACGGACCGTACACGGGCAAAGGCAATTGTCTCGAGCCCGACTGCCCTGTCGGCAACGTGACTTGGTTCGAGGCCGTCGCGTTCGCGAACCTGCTGTCGGAGCGTAGCGAACCGCCGTTGGAAAAGTGCTACGTGCTCGACGAGTGCACGGGCGAGCTCGGGCGCGGGCTCGCCTGCCGGACCGTCACGCTGAGCCAACCCACGGTTTACGAGTGCGAAGGCTACCGACTACCGACGGACGCCGAATGGGAGTACGCCGCTCGCGCTGGCACGCGCACCGCCTTCTACAGTGGGGACATTGATCGCGGAGCGCAGCCCGGCACCTGTACTCGAGACGCGGCGTTGGATGGCATCGCTTGGTACTGCGGCGATAGTGATTTTACCTCGTTTCCGGTGGGACAACTGGCTCCCAATGGTTGGGGGCTTCACGACGTGCTCGGCAACGTCCAGGAGTGGGTTAACGATCCCGACGACGGCCGCTCGTCACCCAGCGCGCGAGATCCACGCGGCACCCTGAACGATTCGACCGTGCGCTACGTTCGCGGCGGCGGAGTGTTCGTCTGGCCGACGGCCTGCCGCGCCGCGTCTCAAGGGACCGGCGTCGTGAACATACCGAGCCCCGTCAACGGCTTCCGCCTCGCACGAACGCTGTAAGCCGTCTAGAAGCTCACGATTGCTTCGTACTTGAAGGCGGTGCCGGTAGCGCCGTGAGGCGCTCGGGCTCCTGGGGGATGAGCCAAGAGGCGCAGGTGAAAAGAGTTGTCGACGCGGCCCAGTCGCTTACCGGAGACCGTTGTCGCAAGTGCAGTAGCCTGTGCTGCTGGGCGTGCGCGGCTGGCAGGTGCCTTGGTACGGAACGCAGGAACAAGCATCGGCGGCGCCGCACTGGCCTTTTATGCCGCATACGAAGCTCGCTGGGCCCGGTCCGCCCTCCTGCAGCACGCAGATGTTCGAGACGCGGTTGTTGCAGGCCTTGCAGAAGGCCAATGCTGCTTCACCTGCGGTGCCGCCGTCGGCTCCGGCTCCACTGCCGCCGCTGTCGCCGCCGCCAGCTCCGCCGCCCCCGCCGGCTCCGCCCCCGCTACTCCCACCGCCTCCCGCGCAGCTTGGGCCGGGCTCCCAGCCAGTACCGCAACAGACGAGGTGGCTCGGCACCGATTGGCAGACGCTCCACTCGAAACAATCTTGGGTTGCGCCGAGCTGCGCGCAGGCAGCATGAAGCGCGGGACATTGTGGCGAATCAAAGTGGCAGGCAGGCGCACCTCCCGGTCCGCCGCCGCCCGCTGCTCCGGCAGCTCCGCCTGTGCCAGACAAGCCGACATTGCCACCGCCTCCGACCGCCGAAGCACCTGCGGTGGCGCTCACGCCGCCTTGCGGGGCGCCGCCGCTAACTTCCGAGTCCGAGCTGCCGGAGCCGCTCGAAGTGCCCCCAACTCCGAACGACGAGTGCGCGCTCCCACCGCAAGCCAGGGCGCTGACCCAGGTGAAGGTGGAGGCAATCAGATGCGTTGCGCGCACGGCCATCGTCCTCGTTCCCCTCGTGAGGCCAAGCATACCAGGTCGGATAGGATGGGGACAGGCACTCCAACGAATCGCCTGCGCGCGGCGCCTCAGCGCGACGTGCGCGTTGCCAGCGCCGACAGCTCTTCTTTGAAGCGCGCTTCGAGCTGGCCCAACCGCTCCTTGAGTCGGGTAGTCTTGCGGGGCCGAACCGTGAAAACCTCAACGATTCCGCGACGACTTCAGGCCGCGCTGCAGCGGGCGCGCGAGCTGCGGCATCTCGCCGAAAGCGAGGCGGACCCGCCAACTCGAATTCCGACCGACCAAGCTGTCGAGGCATTCGCCCAGTGGATGTTCGAGCGACGCGACAAGAGCCGAACCGCGAGCACAGCCTACGAGGAAATGCTCGCTGGCGCAGCGGCGAACGAGCAAGTCCTGGTACGCCGCGAGATCGGCGACCTTTGGTTCGACTTCGTGGAGTCGGTCGTGCAGAAGGCGCTGGCACTCGTCCCCCCCGGGGCTAGCCGTGCCGGGGAGACAGCGGATCTGAAAGACTCCATCACGGCAACAACGAAGGGAGCGACTTCTGGGTCACGACGGCCGAGCTGAATACGAGCGCTACCCCGTGGTCCGCGTCAGCCTCGCCCACGAAGAAGAAGTGAGCGCTCACCCGGCGACCGATCCGCACCGAGCTGCGATCGCATCCGCCTCTCCGCGCTTCGCGACTACTTGCGGAGATCGGCGAGATCCAATGCGTGGCCTTCGATCAGGCGGTAGGCTCGTTGACGGGTAATCCCGAGCAGCGTCGCGGCACGGGTGACATTACCCTGCGCAGCGCGTAGCGCCGCGATGAGCTCGGCGGGCTCGATGCGTTCAGGCGACGCGGCGGCCTCGCTCGCTTTCTCGGCCATTGATGGCTCGTTGGGAGTCGGCGGTGAGCGCGGTCGCTCGACTTCCTCGCTGATACGAGTCGGCAGGTGCCTCGCGCGTAGGCTGGGCTCGTTGGCGTAAAAGACCAGGAGGCGGCGCACCAGAAACACCAGCTCGCGCACATTCAGTGGCCAGTCGTGCACGCACAAGCGCTCGACGAAATCGAACTCGAGCGACGGCTGCGTGCCTGGACCGAGCGCCGCCCACAGTTGAGTGAAGAGCGCCGGCACGTCCTCACGGCGCGCGCGCAGCGGCGGCAGTCGCACGCTCAGGCCGTCCAGGCGCGCCAGCAGATCCGCACGAAACCGCCGCTCGCGCACGGCAACCAGCAGCGATTCTTGCCCCGCCACGACGACGCGCACGTCGATGGGGACGGGTCCGGCCTCGCCGAGCGGCTGCACCTCGCGCTGCTCGAGCACACGCAACAGCTTGGCCTGCAGGGCCAGCGGCAGCTCCGAGATCTCGTCGAGCAAGAGCGTTCCGCCCTCGGCAGCGCGGAAGAAGCCGGGGCTCGCGCGGTCCGCTCCGGTGAAGGCGCCGCGGCGGTAGCCGAAAAGCTCTGCCTCAGCGAGCTCCTGCGGCAGCGCGGCGCAGTTGACCGCAATGAACGGCCCCGAACGGCCGCTCCAGGCGTGGATGGCGCGCGCCACGACCTCTTTGCCCGTACCGGTCTCGCCTTCGAGCACGATCGGCAGGTCGCTGGGCGCCGCCGTAGCGAGCGGCGCGAGCGCGCGCCGGAGCACACCGCCGCCGAACAAGCCAGGCGCCAGTTTGCTGACTGGCTCCGGGGCCTCGGCGATCACGCCAACCCATCCGCCCAGCCTCACCACGTCTCCCAAGCCCACGCGCTTGACGCGGATGGACGCACCGTTCACCTGCGTGCCATTGCGACTTTCGAGGTCCACGAGCGTAAGCTCACCGTCGGTTCCTCGCTGCAGCGACGCGTGTCGTCGTGAAACGTCCGTCCCCGCCAGGCACACCGCCGACGTCGCTTCGCGCCCGATCACGCGCGGCTCAGGATCGTTCCAGTCGAGTGGGAACGGGGCGCGCGAAGTGTGCGGACAGACGAAAACCAACTTGGGCGCCGGCGCCCCTTCTCCGGCGCGCGCAGTGGCGCCCTCCGTATCGGTGGTACTCGCCGCGTCGAGCCGCATGCCCGAGATTCTACGCTAAGCTCGCGTGTCTTTGCAGGGGAGCCAGACTTTCGTCTCTGAAACGGCCCGCCGCCGGAGCCGCGAGAACCCTTCCACCGCGACTGTCGCAACCGTGTGCCGGGCCTGGGCGGCATGGCCACCGTTTGCGCGGCGACGCACCGTAACCGCAAGCGACGTTACGAATCAACAGCGCTATTCTTCGAAGAGCACGGCCAATTTCTCGATGCAAAATCCGAACTCCAAATCATCTTGCTTGTCGCACACCTCTCGGTCAGTTTCGCGCTCGCACTCCGTTGGGTAGGATACCTGAAAATGGACCCCCAATATCCGGGTTTTGTTGAACGGATAAGTGTCGAGCTCGGGTGGAGGCTGGATGTCACTCCACTCCACCTCATTGTAGCCATGCTGCACTGGACTGTAAGTCCACACTGGGGCTTTCGGATCGAACTGCTTCTCTTGCCAAAAGGGGGAACCATAGGGATGTAGCTCGCTGGTGACAAAACCGTCGCCCTCTTGACCGTCGCCCTCTTGTTTACCTACGACTGCATCGAGCCGTGTGTCATCACGCCCTCCGTCAAATGGCGATACATCTGCGGAATTGCAGGAGTGAATCATCCCCTGCGTGTCAAGTACTGAGCCGTCACTCCTGATGATGGGCCGGTCGTTTGGGACGCGCGTGTCGGCAGCAAGTAGGATCGGGATCTCCACGCGCAGGTGAGCCCTGGCTTGCTCCGTGCCGCTGAACTCGAACGCTATACCCCTGACTTGATGTCCGGCGGCGTTCCACGCGTTCTCGCGTTTGAACTTTAGGCCCACGCCAGCTCCCCACATGTACGATACATCGACGAGTCGGTCGCCAACGGCTATCCCGAGACATTGCGTGACATCGTGCACACAGGGCTGGTAGGGATGGAGTACACCGGAAATACAAATGGATCCGTCCGGTCCAGGGTCAGCAATGACGACTTTGTCCAGCTCATCTTTCGTTGGCGGGCACTTGGGGTTCCGGCGTTTCGGGATGCCGGCTTCACCGCCACTGCCGTCGCCGCCCGCGCCGCCACTGCCGTCGCCGCCCGCGCCGCTATCCCACTCCCACTCCGCATACACCAAGGAGCACTCGCTGGGTAAGTGATCGCCAGCCGCGCCATTCGTGCACGCCGAGGTAAGCGAATGCTGATCATCGTATTCGACCCACTTCGCGTCGGTCATAGCTAGTGCGTCATAGGTACCCTTGTAGAGCAACTGGAAGCGCTTCACCTTCACTGGATCGAACGGGCTGCACGCAAAGGCGCCAAACAGCAAGAGGCCCAGCACCATCGCGGAACCCGCGCATCGCCAATCCACCGTTACCATGCTCCCGCCCAAGCGATCTCGCCGGAGCTCACGGCACCGTCAAGGGTCACGCCGGCAACTATTTTGCGGAACCACGATGCGGAAGCATTCCGTTCTGTTGCTGCCGAGTCCGCGAACAACAGCACCACACCACCTGCCGTGACCAGAGCACCGGCAATGCCGAGGCCAACCGCGATCTTGCGCCGCGTCTGAATACTCTCCATGAGCCGATCGTTCTCTTGTGCTCGTTTGTTCTGTTCGGAAAGTACCAGGGTGTCGTTGACGCGTCGCAAGTCGTCGTTTGCTGTTTTCCAGCGGTCGTAGTCGCTTCCATTGTAGATGGCCGTGGCTAGCGCCGCGCCGCCGAGAGCCAAGCCCGCCCCAGCGATCCAATAGCCGCGTGGATTGGTGCGTGACCGCGGTTCGGCTGCTGTCACCTGGGCGGCTGGCGGCGCTGCGCAAACGACAGACACGCGCTCGTCCGGGTTGACCATCACCGTTTGGGCGGGCCAGGTGGTTGCTCCCGCCTTGAACGTCACGCGATGGCTGCCAGCGTCGCGGGGCACGCTGCGCGCCGCCAGCGCGCCGTTCACCTCTTGATCATCGATGAAGAATCGAACCTCCGGGATGGCGCAGCTCAGTGCGATGGTGCCGCTACCGGGGAGCTCGATTTGCGTTGGTTCACCGGCACGGAGGAAAATGAAGCGGCTGAAGGTGGAGCCCTTGGTTTTAAGCGTCACGCGGTGTGCACCCGTCGGCAACGAGACACCGCGGCCCAGGGCATTCGGTTCCACCGCTTCATCATCGACGCGGATCTCCGCGCCTTCGAGTCGAGTGGTGACCGATAGGGTGGCGATCTGGGTGTCGAGAAAACGGATTTGATCTTCAGCTGTTTTGCGTTCGGCGGGTTTGAGCTGGCCTACCTTGAGATATCGACGCAGAGCCTCACGCGCTTGCACGGGATGCAGGAGCGCGGTTTGGATCTGAGCAATGTAGGACAGCAGCTCTGGGTCGGGGTTTGTCTCGGCGGCTTTCTCGCATGCTTCGAGGGCATCCCGGTATCTGCCTTCGATACCCAGCTGCTCACAGCGGATTTTCAAAGGATCGGGCGCTCCCGCGCTGGCCGGCCGAGCCGCAGATGACACGAGTGCAGCTACGAGACAGAAAATGACCGATGTCCTACGAATCGGGTGCATACGTTTGAAGAAATTGGCAGGCTAGGGCGCAGAACGGTGGCCGAATCGGACAATCGTGGGGCGGTTCGCAGGTTCGGCCGCGGCCTTGACCTCGGACGTCGGCACCCGCGTTGAGGGCGGCGCACCCACCGGCTTCGACGGGCCTGCGAGCTTTGCCGGTGGGACCGAAGGTGAGAGCAGCGTCGGCGGAGGAAGCGAAGCCATCACTAGCGGAATTCCCGCTGTGGTGAGGTCCGCAGGAGGGGAAATCGGCGTCGGCGGGTCTGAAGCGACCGGCGACTTGGCAGCGACCGCACCCGACGGTGTTTGGCAATGGGCGAAGCCGAAGAGCAGGATGACAGTCGCTCCCGCTAGCACTCCCACATGCACCACGCGCGGCTTACTGAGTATTCGTCCAAATCGCGAAGCGGTTTGAGTCGCTGGCCCGCGCTGGGCGATAGGGGCGGGCACGTCCCCGGTCCAGCCCGCGAGCTGTGCCGGCCCGGCGCTCACCCGTGAGCTTGGCGCCTCGCGACTCGACGAAGCGTCGTTCGCGGCTCGGTGTGCTCCGCGACTCGGGATTACGTCCGCGGCAGCCGGAAGGGTGGTTGCGAGCGGTGATGGCTCGAGCGCGCCTGAAGACCAGGGCTGGGGCCCGATCGGCCCGGCCAGCTGGGCGTGGCTCTTCCGTTGAAACTCACGAACGAGTAGCAGCGACGCCAACGCCTCGAAGCCGATTGGTCCCCACAAGCGTTCGTGCACCTCGCGCACGGCATCTTGCATGGCCTCGGCTGACTCCCAGCGCGCCGCGCTGTCATAGGCCACGGCTTTCGCCACGAGGTCAATCACGGCTTGAGGCGTGTCGGGTGCCACACACGCCAGCGAGCGCGCCGGTTGGGTTGCCGCCTGGGTCACCACTTGGCGGGCGTCGTCCCCAGTGTACAGGTATTCGCCGGAAATGAGCGTAAAGAGCGTGGCGCCGACGGCGAACAAGTCCGTTCGGGTGTCGATTTCACTGGTATTGGCGCGGGCTTGTTCGGGTGCCATGAAGAAGGGCGTGCCCATCACCGACCCATTGGCTATGGAGTCAAATGGTTCTGCCGCGTCACGCAGCCGGGAGATTCCAAAATCCAATACCTTGACTCGCCCATCCCGGAGCACGAACAGGTTCGCGGGTTTGATATCGCGGTGAATGACGCCGTTGGCATGGGCTGCCCGCAGCACGTCCAAAACCTGGTAAGCGATGTTCAGCGCGGCGGACAGGGGGATCCCGCGAGCTCCCATGTTGTCGACGCAGACGCCATTCAGGCGTTCCATCACCAAGTACGGAGAGCCGTCCTCGGCGATCCCGTCGTCGATCATCAGCACGGCGCCCGGGTGATTCACGGAGTTGGCAACTTTGCCTTCGCGCACGAAGCGCGCGCGAAGGTGGCCCTTGCGCTCGCTGCTTTCGTGTAGCACCTTCACGGCCAGGCGAGCCGCGTTGCGCAAGTGGGTGACTGCATAGACGACCGCCATGCCGCCTTCGCCGAGCACGCTGTCGATCCGATACTTTCCGGAAAGGATCGCGCCGCGCTGCAACATTAGCGTGTCTCCTTGTACAGCCCGTTCCGCACCCGCTAAGGCTAGACTCTTCCATTTGCTGTTGTCACGTTCAAAGCCGAGCTAGTGCTGCCGCGCACGGACTGAAGCCGACGCCGTCCGCCAGCCTTTTTCGCCTGGCTGAGCGCATTATTGCAGCGGGGATGGTGCTGGTCCTACGGCGGGCCGTGCGTCAGTTAGAGGGAGTCCAAGACAACACCATCGGGTTGGGATGCGACATGGTCTTCCCGTCGCGGGGAGAAGCTCCACTCAGCGGACGACCGCGGCGGCGAATGCTGCGGACGACCGCGGCGGCGAATGCTGCGGACGACCGCGGGGGCGAATGCTGCGGACGTCCGCGGACGAAAAGGACCCGCCCATGCCCGGCTCATCGCGTCGAAAGACGCCGCGCCCCGCGAGTTTGGCTGCGCGCGCTACCGGTACGAGCTTTGCAGAAGAGAATGTCGGGGCGCGGCAAGTGCCGCGTCTCGAACGAGCTATGACATGTCAACAGAAACGTCGCAGCGTCTTTCGGACGAGCCCGATCACCACATTTCATCGGCAAGGCTTCGCGCCGTGACTTCGCCGAGCCGCGAGCAAGACGCGGAGCGCATCAGCGAGCTCATGCGTGCGCACTACGGCGGTGTTTGGCGCACGTTGCGACGCCTGGGCGTCGCCGAAGGCTGCGCGGATGACTTTGCGCAAGAGGCGTTCATGGTCTTGTCGCGCAGGCTCGCCGACGTGCGACACGGCAGTGAGCGAACCTTCTTACTCAGCGCGGCGGTGCGGATCGCAGCCAACTACCGGCGTACCTGGCACGTGCGGCACGAGGTCGCCGACGCGCGCTTGCTCGCGGAGGAGCGCGATCCTCGCCCCAGTGCCGAGCAGCTGCTCGACCGCAAACGGCTGCGGCAGGCGTTGGACGAGCTGCTCGACGGCTGGCCCGAAGACGTTCGGGTTGCGTTCGTGCTCTTTGAGCTGGAAGGCCTGAGCATGTCGGAGATTTCGCGAGTCACCGAAACCAAGTTGGGTACGGTGGCGTCACGGCTGCGGCGCGCACGGGAGTTGTTTCAAGCTGGCGCCAAGCGTTTGCGCGCCCGCGCAGTAGTCGGAGCTGCGCAGGTCGCGGCGCAAGGGGTTCTTGGATGCTCATGCTAAAACGTGAATCGGTTCCAGAAATTGCGAAGGCCGGCGATCGCGCCAAGTCGGTTGGTGACGTTCGAATGTCCGAGCTCGGAGACAGCATCTCATGCGAATCAACGTGATGTTCGTTATCGGCGGGCTCCTAAGCCTCGGCTGTGGTGGGCGCGGGCTCGTCAAAAAGGTCGACTTCACCAGCCCCGACGTCCAAAGATCGCCACAAGGCAAGGCCTGCGCGAAGGACGTGGGGCTGATCGCCGACGGCGAAAACAACAGCAACCAAATCGCCCAGATCCAGGACCGCGGCGGCTACTGGTACACCTTCGTGGACGATACAGGCTCCCGCGTCGTGCCGGAAGCGGGCAAGAACGGCGGCACCTTTCAGATGACTCCGGGTGGCGCCAACGGCACGAAATACGCCGCGCGGATGACCGGCACCGTCGGCGGCGGCAGCCCTGCATACGTCGGCATGGGCTTCAACTTCGTGGATCCGAAAGGCAGCTACGACGCCAGCAAGTACCAGGGCATCCGTTTCTGGGCCAAGAAGGGCCCGGGCAGCGCCGACAAGGTCAAGCTCAAGGTGCCGGACGCTGCGACCGACCCGGACGGCAAGCTCTGCAAGGAGTGTTACAACGACTTCGGGAGGGATCTCACGCTCAAGAACGAGTGGACTGAGTACGTGGTTCCTTTCTACTTGATGAAGCAGGATCCGACCTGGGGCTCGCCACATCCGGCGAACATCGACTCCAGCAAGATCTACAGCGTGCAGTTCCAGTTCAATCAGGCGGGCCAGCCTTTCGACCTGTGGGTCGACGAAGTCGAGTTTACGGGCTGCGCCGGCTGACGCTCCGGCGCTTACCTGACGCGCGGAATGCGCTCCCCGACGACAGCGGCTGTAGCTTCGCCAATTTTCACACGCGGGCGCGCTGGGAGGACACCAGCGTCGACGATCCGTGCAGCGCCCCGCTGGGGCCATTCGTGGTCTCGAGCAGCTTCCACGGTGGCCGCTACCTTCGAGAATGCGACGGGCGCATGGGAGCGTGCGACGCGGCGGACGATTTTCTCGTGAGCATCGTACGCAAGGAGTGAGCGCGGAAGCTCAAACGGCGCCAAGCACCAAACACGAATTGGTGCCGCCGAAGCCACAGCTGAGGTTGAGCGCCACCGGAATGCGCGTCGAGCGCGACGCACCGCGGACGTAGTCCAGCTCGCAGCCAGCAGCGGGTTGATCGAAGTTGAGCGTGAGCGGGGCCGTTTGATGAAAGATGGCCAAGGCTGCGATCACCGTTTCCAACGCGCCGGCCGCGCCCAGCAAATGCCCCGTGACGGGTTTGGTCGAGCTGACCGGTAACGAGCGTCCATTGAACACTTGTTGAATGGCACGCGACTCGGCCGCGTCATTGGCCTGGGTAGCGGTACCGTGCGCGTTCACGTAGCCGACTTGGTCGGGGTTGCGGCGCGCTCGACGTAGAGCGTCGCTCATGGCGGCGCGGGGGCCATGACCTTCCGGATGGGGCGCCAGCGGGTGATGCGCTTCGCTGCTGCGACCATGACTCAACACCTCGCAGTAGATGCGAGCTCCGCGCGCCCGGGCGTGCTCCAGCTCTTCCAAGATGATGAAGGCGCCGCCCTCGCCGAGCAGCGGGCCATCGTGCTCGCGGTCGAAGGGCCGCATGGCTTGGCGCGGGTTGTCGTTGTGCCGCGTCATGACCTTGCCCAGGCACATCGAAGCCCAAACCAGCGGCAAAAGTGGGGCTTCGGCGCCGCCGGCGATCATCACGTCGGCGCGGTCGAGCGCGATCATGTCGCCGGCGTAGCCGATGGCGTCGTTCGACGAGGCGCTGCCGGAGCCGAGGGTCAGCGCATGCCCGCGAACTCCGAGGCAGCAGGCAATCTCGGCGGAGCCGGCGCCGTTGTGGCCGTTCAGCAAACCGGCCAGCCCCGCCCCACGGTACCCGCGCTCTCGAAAGCCGTCGCTGGAGGCCAAAGTGGAACCCAAGCCGCCGAGCGACGTACCGACGGCGATGCCGACGCGATCCGGATCGAGATTAGTGATGCCGATGCCGGCGTCATCGAGGGCGCTGCTGGCTGCGGCCACGCCGTACAGGCAACACAGATCCATGCGCCGCGCCGCCTTCGGGTCCACGTGCTTTCCAGGCTCGAAGTCGTCCAGCTCCGCGGCCACGCGCGTCGGCATGTCGTCGGCGGCAAAGCGCGTGACGTGGCGCGACGCGCTGCGCCCCTCCACCAGCGACTCCCAAAACGCGGGTAGCTCACGGCCGCTGCCAGTCAGAACCCCCATACCCGTGATGACCGCCCGACGTCCCCCTGCGCTCATGACACCGCCGTGGGCAGCTTGTAGGGCAGGAGCGCCGGCGTTTGGCGCTGGTACGCCGCATAGCCTGAAATTTGCTGGCTCAGGGCCGCTTCCTCGATGCGGATGCGCGCGATCAAGGTGGGAACGAACAACGCAAACGCCACCGCGCTCGTGAAGCGGCTCTGCAAGAGCAGACCGAGCGCCAGGAGCTCCAAAATCATCGACGTGTAAGCGGGGTGGCGAACCCAACGGTACGGCCCCGATCTCACGAGCTGGTGCTGCGCCCGGATCTCGACGTGTAGACTCCACATTTTACCGAGCTCGCGGATGGCGCGACGGCGCAAGGCGAACGACGCGAGCGCCACGAGCCAACCGGCGACGAACAAGGCGGGCCGAAAGGGCGAACGAAACCACAATTGCTCGGCGATCGACCCGAGCAGCATCAAGCTGCCGACGGCGACGAATAGCCGCAAGGTCACGTTCTCGCGAATCGTTCCCTTTTCGAGCTCGCGCGGCGTCCGAAGCTCCGCCATGCGCGCCCAGTAGATGAGCAGTGCCGAAACGATCGGCACGATCAGCGCGATTTGCATGCCGCGACCTTAGCGATCTCGATCTCGAAAGCTCTACGGTCAAAAGTTCGCGTCCGAGCCGTTGGCCCTAGGCAATTTTTCGCCACTTCGACTTGGATCGGGCGTCGTCGAGGGACCGGTGCGCGATCGGCAACGCGGTTGCGGCGACGACGCTCGGCTGTGCATCGCCCGGTGCCGGGCGGCGTGGGTTCAATCCGGGGCTCGCGCCTGGGCTGCTCCCGAGCCGGCGCGACCGGGCCCGGCGGCGGCGAAAGGCGAAATTCTGCCTGCCTGCAATGGCTAGCGATTTTGATGGCGGGTCTGGGCGACTGCCGGCAACTTGAACGCTGGTGTCGTCCTTTCCGAGCCCCTTGAAAGCCCCGGCCACGTCGGCCGTGGCTGTATTCCCGGTCGACCGGGCGGGGGACGCGCAGCTGGTGGAAGCGGCGGCGCGGGGGGATCGTCGTGCCATGGCGGAGGTGTGGGACCGGTACTCCGACTTCGTGCGGAGGGTGCTGCACGGCGCGTTGGGACGAGACAGCGCCATCGAAGACCTGACTCAGGAGGTTTTTCTGGCCTTCGTGCGCGCCGCCAAAACCGTGAGCGACGGGGCCAAGCTACGCGGCTTCTTGGCGGGCGTGGCGGTGCGGCTGGCGGCCATGGAGATTCGTCGGCGGCGGGTGCGGCGCTGGCTCACGCTGTCGCCGACCGGAGACTTGCCCGAGCCACCGGCGCCGATGCGCGACAGCGACGGGCGCGAGGTGCTGGCCGCGCTGGATCGAGTGCTTGCCAACATGAGTCAACGGCGGCGCATGGCTTTCGTGCTGCGCCACGTGCAAGAGCTGGAAATGTTGGAAGTCGCAGCGGCGCTTTCGGTCTCCGAGTCGACGCTGCGCCGCGAGCTGCTGCGCGCGCGCGAGCAGGTGCTGCGCGGGGCCGCGCGCGAGCCCGCCCTCGCCGACTACCTGGCTCGTCGTGAACAGGCTTTGGGAGGAGGAGGCAACGATGGCTGAGCCCAGGCACGACGACCCCGTCGAGGGCGTGGCAGAGCTGGCGCGACGCGCGGCGACTCGAGCTGCCCACGAAACCGACGAGGCTTTGGCGCGGCAGCGCTTTCTGTCGCGGCTCGACGCGGAGCTTGTGTCACCGCGGCGACCAAGAGGCGCGCTCAGCTGGGCCCTGCCGGCGGCAGCGGCCGTGTGCGTGGTCGCGGCAATCGTGCTGCTTTTTCGGTCGCGGGCCCTCACTTTCACGGTCGAAGGCGCCGAGCTGAGCGGCCAGTACCTGAGCGCGCCCGCGCAAGCCTCGGCGGCCCTGAAATTCTCGGATGAGTCGAGCGTCGTGGTCACGCCCGGCTCACGCCTGCGCATCGAAGACACCAGCTCGCACGGCGCGCGTGTGCTGCTGGAGCGCGGACAAGCCAGCGTGCGCGTCGTGCACGCCGGCTCCACGGCGTGGACCTTCTCGGCGGGGCCGTTCGAGGTGCACGTCACCGGCACACGCTTCGATCTGAGCTGGGATCCGGCGCGCGAGACGTGCGAGGTCGCGCTGCGCGAGGGCTCGGTGGAGGTGCGAGGACCAGCCGGCTCGGGTCCGCTCGTGCTGCACCGTGGGCAACGCTTCCGCGGTGACGCACAGCACCGCACCATGCAGGTGCTGGAGCTCGAAGCGAGCGCGGCGCCCAGCGCTTTGGCGCCAGCTCCGAGCGTGGCGGCGCCGTCTAGCTCGCTCGCCTTGCTGGAGCCGAGCCCTTTGCCTGATGCGACCGCGTCGGCCACGCCGACGAATGCAGTACCAGAACCGGTGGGGCGCTCGGAGCCTCGCGCTCTGCGCTGGTCGCAAGACATCGCGCAGGGCAAATTCAAAGAGATCGTGCAAGACGCGGAGACGCGCGGCATCCCTGGTTGCCTCGCTAGCTGCTCGGCCCAAGACTTGCGCGCGCTGTCCGACGCCGCGCGCTACACCGGCGACAGCGCGTTGGCGGAGCGAACCTTGCTGTCTCTTCGTCAGCGCTTTCCGGGGCCGGCGGGCTCGGAGGCGGCATTCCTGCTCGGTCGGCTTCAGGAAAAGCGTGGCGCGCTCGCGGTCGCGCTCGGTTGGTACGACAGCTACCTGCGCGAAGCCGGATCGGGGCCGTTTGCGGCCGAAGCCTTGGCCGGCAAGCTGCGCGCGGTGAAAGCCACTCAAGGCCGGCAGGCCGCGGAGCCCGTCGCCCGCGAATACTTGGCTCGTTTTCCGAAAGGCGTGCACGTCAACGCGGCTCGTGAAATCCTGGAGTAGGAGCCCCAAGCTCGCGAAGAATGTTGCGCGCCCTCACCGCCCTGGCCCTGGCTGTCCTGTGCTTCACTGCCTGGCCCGGGCAGGCGCTGGCGCAGCGCGTGCTTCTGGCGCGTCCCCCTGCAACCGACACCACGCTGTCTGAAGCGTTCAATCGCCTCCGGGCCGAGCTTGCGCTGCAAGACTTCGAGGTCGAGGTGCTCGAAGCGGGCGAGCGCAAGCTTACGCCAGACGAGCTGGAAACGGCGGCGCAAGAGCGCGATGCTTTTGCCGGCGTGGCGCTGGCGCGCAGCGGCTCGGGCGCCAACGCGGACGTGTGCATTGCCGATCGGGTGACCGGCAAGATTTCGCTGCGCCGCCTGGCCATCACCGCCGGTCGGGATTCACCGCGGGTGCTGGCGGTGCGCGCGGTCGACTTGCTGCGCGAAAGCTTGCGGGAGCTGCGCGCCGGTGAGCGCCCGCCGGCCGACGTGGTCGGAGTAGCGGCGGCGCCGGCGCCCGCGGCCGTGCGCACCTTCGCGGAGCGGGCGCGCTTCGAGATCAGCGCCGCCGGGTTCGCGCTCGGCACGGCCCGCCGCATTTCGAACGGCTACGGCGCCGGCATCGGCCTCTGGTACCGGCCGACGTCGCGGCTGGGCGTGGGCGCAGTGTTCGTCGGCCCGTTGCTAGGCGCTCGTTACCGCTCGGACAACGGCGACGCCAGCTTGCGTCAAGAGCTGGCCCAGCTGCGGGCCACGTTCAATCTGCTGAAGCCCGGGCGGCTCCAGCTGGGTCCAGTGCTGGCAGCGGGTGCGTATCACCTGCAGGCGCAAGGTGAGGTCGAACTGCCGTTCGCAGCCCGAAGCGCGTCGGTGTGGAGCTTTGCCGGCAGTGGCGGCGTAGAGGCACGCTTGGAGCTGGGCGGCGAGGTGTCGTTGAATGCGGCCGTGCACGGCTTGCTGCTCACGCCCAAGCCGGTCGTTGCGGTCGCCACTGCGAGCGAGGAGCTGGGGCAGCCGTTGTTGCTCGCTTCCGTCGGCCTGGGGGTGGCGTTTTGAAGCGCTCGGTTTTCTATTGCCTTGCGCTGCAAGCGTTTGGCGCTTTGGGGTGCGGTCGTGAGCTGGCCCAAACCGCGTACCGCGAGCCCGCGCCCAGCGAGGCCGAGCTGAGCTGCACGACACCGGTGAAGAGCTTGCCGGCGGCGCCCGCGTTTGCCACCGGCAAGCTCGAGCCTTCGCTACTTGCACCGAGCAGCTACGGCGCCGGAGAGGGTCCCGGGTTGTGGCTCAGCGCCCGCGACGCCTACCGGGTCTACCTGAATGGCGTGCTGATCGCCGAAAGCACGAGCGCGCGCGCGTCGACCTTCGTGCCGCTCAGCCTCTTGCCGGGCGACAATGCGCTCTCCATCGCCATCTGGGCCGAGCAGGGCATCCCCGCCGCGCTCGTGCAGCTCGACGAGCTCGAGCAAAGCTACGTCAGCGACACCAGCTGGCGCGTCGAAACGTCGCCGCCCGCGGGCTTTACCGATGCTGATTTTGCCGCGGATACCTGGCCCATGGCCAGCGACTACGGACGGCTTGGTGCCTTGCCCGGTTGCGACCCGAGCGCCGAGCAGCTCGCGAGCTCGACCGCGCACTGGATTGGGCCGGCGGCGGGTAGCGGCTCGAGCGCGGTGCTGCGGCGCGTGATTCGCATTGCTCCCGAAGGCTTTGGCGAAGCCGCAACCGGGGGCGGCGCCACCGCGCCGGTATTGGCAAGCACCTGGCAAGAGCTGGAAATGCTAGCCGCGGAAGAGGACACGCCGACCACTATTCTGTTGGCCGAGGGGGTTCACGACTTTCGACGCCAAGGCGACGACATCACCGAGCGCGACGTGTGCCCGAGCACCTGCAGTGACGACGCCAGCAAGCCGCAGTACTCGGTGCTGACGACCGGTGAAACCTGCCCCGTCGCTCAAATCAAGATGCCGCTGTACGAGCGCACGCTGCACGTTGGCTCCAACAAAACCATCGTCGGGCTGGGCCGCGGAGCCCAGGTGCGAGGCGTGGTGTTCTCGCTGGGCGTGCAGAAGAACATCGTAATTCGCAACCTGGCCATTTACGACGTGAACCACACCTTGATCGAAGCCGGCGACGCGCTCGGCCTGGGCGGCACCAGCGACGTGTGGCTCGATCACATCACCACCAAGTGGATCAGTGACGGCTTTACCGACATCAAAGATGCCTCCCAAGGCGTGACGCTGTCTTGGATGCACTACGACGGCATCAGCCCCGACGCTTGCCACGGCAAGCACCCGCGCGTGTCGCAGATCACCGACTCCACCGTCACCTTGCACCACTGCTTCTTCGATCACCCCGACGCGCACACGCCGGTGGTGGATCATCCGAAGGCGCGCGTGCACGTGTACGACAACTTGGTGCAAGACGCCGACGGCTACGGCGTGGGCGCGGCCTGCAGCGCCCAGGTGCTGATGGAAGCTGTCACCTTCAAGACCGTCGGTAACCCCACCGCCAAGCGCACCTGCACCGACGACATGACCCTCGGCCTGATTTCGGCGCCCCCAGGCTCCAACCTCTACCTTTCGGACGTGGGCAAGCACACCGGCGGCGACGGGTCCGAGCCGCACGACACCGTGTTCACGCCCCCCTACGACTACGCCCTCGAGCCAGCCAACTCAGCCTGGCCCAAAGTACAAGCCCGGGCCGGCGCCGGTGGCCCCTGGGCGTTGCCGCTCGCCCTCGAGCCGTAGCTTGCCCAGCTCGGTCCCATCCGGAGCGAAGGCAAAGGTCTCCCGGCCCTCGCCGCCGGACGTGAACCTTCACGTCTCTTGCCGAAAAGCGACTAGTCTCTCTGCCATGTCGGGGCTTCGCCTGGTTGGAGGAGGGGTGTTGTTGGTCGTGCTGCTTCTGAGCTGCGGTGGCACGACGACGGATTCGCCGGGTCCGGCGGCTGGCGAGGCGCCCGTCGGTGGTGCGGGTGGTGAAGCCAGCGAGTGTTCGGGTGGGGCCGCCGACGGCGGGTGCAACGGCCGCGGCGGGGAGGCCGCGCTCGAGGCGTACGCCCGCCTCCACACCGCGTGCAGCCTCACGCTTCGCGTCAACCGCCGGGGCAAACCCGTCTGCATCGACTACCACCTCGAGTGATCGGCCGATTCGCAGGAGGTGCTTAGCCCGTAGGATTTGACCAATCAAGGGCTGCCAATCCGCAGCCTGAATCGCAGAAGCTTCTGTAGCGGATCTAGGCCACCCTCGCACGAATCGAGGTTTTACAGTGAGGCGGGGGGGCTTACCCGAGGAGCGCGTTCACGGTTCGTGCCTCTGCTGGTCTCCGAATGACTTCGCATGCGACGCATGCGACGCATGCGACGTCATCACGGTGAGACAGATCGCCCGGCTGGAATTCACGAGTGAATACGCAGCGTTGAACTTCTGCCTTCGGTGGAAAGTGAGATGACTTCGCATGAGAAGTCATTCTGGGGCGAGAGCAAGGGCCGCGGGGCCTTGCCCGTGACAGCCAAGGTTCCTGGGCAACCACGAGATGTGTGGAAGCCTTCGCCGCGGGCAACCGCGAGATGTGTGGAAGCCTTCGCCGCAGCCCGATCACCGAAGCTCGCGTTTCGTAACTCGGCGCAGCGCCGCGCTCTTACGGCTGCTTGAGCTTGCGGTACAGGGTGCGGCGATCGAAGCCGAGAATTTTGGCGGCGAGGGTCTTGTTGCCGCCTACGGCGGCCAATACCTTGCGAATGTAGCGCTCTTCGACCACTTCCATGCTGGGTAGCTGCTTCGGGTCTTCGTTCTCTTCGTAGACCTCCATCGGGCGGTGCTCGCGGATCTTCGCGGGCAGGTCGTCGATGGTGATTTCGTCGAAGCGGGCGAGCGCTACGGCGCGCTCGATGCAGTTTTCGAGCTCGCGCACGTTGCCGGGCCAGTCGTAGCCCATGATGCGATCGGCGACAGCGCGACCCAAGCGACTCACGCTCTTGCCGGAGCGCTGGCCGGCACGATCCAAGAAGTATTGAGCCAGGAGCAAGGCGTCGTTGCCACGCCGACGGAGCGGCGGCACGTCCACGCGCACCACGTTGATGCGGTAGTACAAGTCTTCGCGAAAGCGCTTGGCCGTGACCTCGCCCTCGAGATCGCGATTGGTGGCGGTGACGATGCGGGCGTCGAACGGCACCTCTTGGGTGGCGCCGAGCGGTCGCACCTTGCGCTCCTGCAAAGCGCGCAGCAGCTTGGCCTGCATGCCGAGCGGCATTTCGCCCACTTCGTCCAGGAACAGCGTGCCCTGGTTGGCTTCGACGAACAGGCCGGTACGAGCCGTGCGCGCGTCGGTGAAGGCGCCGCGGGCGTGGCCGAATAGCTCGTTTTCGAGCAGAGTTTCCGGGACGGCGGCGCAGTTGATGGCCAGGAACGGGCCGCGCCGTCCGCTGCGCTCGTGCAGCGCGCGCGCCACCAGCTCCTTGCCGGTGCCCGATTCGCCAGTGATGAGCACGTTGGCGTCGGTCTCGGCCACGCGCGAGACGATGTCGGCCATGCGCCGCATCGCGTCGCTGTCGCCGATGACGTTGGGCAGCTCGTGCTCGTCGACGCGACGGCGCAGGCGCTGCAGCTCGTCGGTCATCGCGCGGTAACGAACCGCGCGGTCGATGGTGAGAGCCAGCGCGTCCATCGACACGGGCTTGGTGATGAAGTCGTAGGCGCCGGCACGCATGGCGCCAATGGCATGCTCGAGAGTGCCGAAGCCGGTCATCACGATCACGACCAAATCAGGGCGCTTGGCCAGGGCGGTGCGGCACAGATCCAGGCCGCTCATCCCCTCCATGTGGATGTCGACGAGCAGCACCGAAAAGTCTTCGTTGTCGAGCTGGGCCAGCGCCGCTTCGGGCGAGAGCCGCCACGACACGCCGTAGCCGCGGGGGCTGAGCGCGGCTTCCGCCAGCTCGCACATCTCGCGATCATCATCGGCGACGAGGATCTTGGGTACTGAGGAAGAGACGCGTGCGTCGGACGACGATTTTTCGACGAGGGCGAGGGCGGCAGTCATGCGGGCCCGCTAAGCACGGTGCGTGCCGTCACGAATTAACGAAAAAAGCAGTGGAATTTGGCCTCGCCGGCGATGCGGAGGCGGTGCAATTCGCCACAGGGGTGCGCGCAGGCGTGGCGTTCCTGCGATAGGAAACGGCGTTCGCCGCGCCGTCCAGCGCTCTAAGGCGACCCGCTAGGCCTGGGAATGCGGCTTGCAGTGAAAAACCGAGAGAGGAGGCCTCGATGCTACAAGCCAGGCCCAAAGCGGAGCGGACGGCGTTGTGCGACGTGATGCGTTCCCCAGTGATCGCGCTCCAAGTCTTCGACTCGGTGTCGGCGGCGCTGGATACGGCGCGCGAGCACGGCGTCCATCATTTTCCGGTTTGTGACCACCGACAGGTGGCCGGCATGCTTTGCACGTGTGATCTGCAAGAGGCGACGCCCGAGCAGATGGTGGGCGACCTCATGCGCCCCGCCGTGACCATTCCCGACACCAGCAGCACGATGGACGCGGCGTTGCTGATGCGCGCCGCCGATGTCGGCTCGGTTCTGGTGACGGGTGAGGACGGAGCGCCGCGGGGCATCGTGACGCGCAGTGACTTGAATGGGGAGCCGCGGGTCTCCGCCATCTTGGAAGATTGCCGATGTGAGAGCTGTGGGTCGCTGCGCCATTTGCAGCGCTACGGAGAGCGGCACCTGTGCTTCTCGTGTCACGAGCGCGCAGCGGAGCCCGAGGCTTTCGAAACCGGCGGCGGCGACTAAAAAAGGAACAAAAAATGCGACATCCCCAGACTCTTACGGTGCTGATCTTGGTGATTGGCGCCTCGTTCGGGCTGCTCATGTGGGCGGGCGCGCTGTGGGCGGCGCTCGGCGCGCTCGTCGGTGGCTTGGTGCTGGCCTACGTGATCGCGCTCGCCTGGGTGCGCGCGCCCAAGACCGGTGCTCACACTAGAGAGGCGTCGCGCGACGACTCGTTCTCGGAGCTGCGCTGACGCCAGCAGGGCGCAAGTCGGCACGGCACTTGCTCAGACTCACTCCCGTCACTTTCAACCGGAGGCATCATGATTCGCTTCACAACCGTTACGGCGTGCGCGGCTCTTTCGTTGGCGTTTGCTATCGGCTGCAACAAGGCATTGGACGAGCAGCACCAAGCAGACAAGGCACGCGTCGAAGCCGACGAAAAGGTCGCGGACGCCAATCGCGAAGCTACCGACAAGATCAACGCGGCTCGGGCCGAGGCCGACAAGAAGGTCGCCGATGCCCAGGCCGACTTCCTGAAGCTCCGCGAGGACTATCGTCATTCGGTCAACAACGACCTCGTGTCCATCGACAAAAACATCGCCGACCTCGAGGCCAAGGCCAAGACGGCCACGGGCAAGACGAAGGCCACCATCGACAGCTCGCTGCCGAACATCCATTCGCTAAGGGAATCGGTTACGACCGAATACCGTTCGCTCGAGCTCGCTTCCGCGGTCACCTGGGACGAAGCGAAGGGCCGCGTCGACAAGGCAATCGACGAGCTGAAAAAGGCGATCGACAAGGCTGACTAGAGCCGCTGCCATTCGGTAGCCGTTCTGGTCCCTGCAGGCCACGAGCGGCGCGCAGAGTCTCGCCCCGCAATCCCCCGGCGAGGGTCGAGAGAAAGCGCGCCGCTCGTGGCCGGGGTAGCTGGCTGGGCGTAGCACCCGCAAGCGCGCTCGGCAGAATAGTCTCACCGTAGCGTTTCGGCGCTCGCAAGTAAGCGGAGGACAACGACGCCACCGACTCTCGTCGATGGCGTGAAAGTTGCTGAGAGCTTCCCATGACTTCAGTCGCTGAGCCCCGTCCGGTCGACGTCGAGGGGCGAGTCATAGCCAACAAATACCGGCTCGAGCGGCTGCTCGGTGAAGGCGGTATGGGTGAGGTGTGGCGCGCCTTCCACCTCCAGCTGGAGGTTCCGGTCGCCGTGAAGCTGTTGCGCGCGGAGGTCAACGCGGTCGAGCTGCAGGAGCGGCTGCGAGTCGAAGGGCGCGCCATCGCCAAGTTGGTTCACCCCAACATCGTTCGCGTGTTCGACATCGGCGAGGCCGAATCGGGCGAGCCTTTCATCGTGATGGAGTTGCTGAACGGCGAAAGCCTCGGCACCATCCTGGAGCGCGGCGCCTTGACGCCGGTGAGCGCCCTGCAATTGCTGTTGCCAATCGCCGAGGCGCTGGCACTGGCCCACTCTCGTGGCATCGTGCACCGCGATCTCAAGCCCGACAACATCGTCATCGCGAACGAAGGCACGCTGCTACAGCCCAAGCTACTCGACTTCGGCATCGCCAAGATGCGCAGCGCCCTCGTCACCGGCGGCCCGACTTTGACCCAAAGTGGCGTGCTGCTCGGGAGCCCCGAGTACATGTCCCCCGAGCAAGCCTACGGCCGCGCCGATATCGACGAGCGCTCGGACGTGTGGGCGTTTTGCGTGGTGCTGTACGAGGCACTCTCGGGCCAGACTCCGTTTCGCGGCGAGACCTGCCAAGAAATCTTGCGCAGTGTCGTGCAGGAAGAAGTCATCCCGTTGGAAGCGTTCGCCGGCGTCGATCCGGCGCTTTCCGAGCTCGTGCAAAGCGGGCTGGCGAAGGACCGTGATGCTCGTCCGGGCTCCATTTTCGAGCTGGGGCGCGAGCTTGCCGCTTGGCTGAGCGAACAGGGCGTGCGTGAAGACGCCAGCGGCTCGTCTCTGGAAGCCAAATGGCTCGCTCGCTCGAAGGAGATGGCTTCGTCGCCGTCTACTTACGACCACGACGGCGTACCCGACTACGACCAAGCGACGCTCGTGTCGGTGGTTCACGGGCTACCCCGTCAGAGTCAGCCCCACCTCAGCTTCACCCTTCCCCCTCGTCGCGCTTGGCGCTCGGTGCCGAGCGCGCTCGTCTTGGCCGTGGCAGTCGCGGGCACCGCCTTGTGGTTGGTTCGCCACCCTAGCGAAGGCTGGGCACCTCGCGCAGCGGCTCTGTTGCCCAATGCGCCCGCCGCGGTGGCGACCGCGCCTCTGGCCGTGGACGCATCGGTGATCGAGCCCCCCGTGCTGGCGGCGGACCCTGCCGTGATGGCGAGCGGCGGCGAGCGACCCGTGCCGGTGATACCCGTCGAGTCATTGCGGACTGAGCGCGTGCCGGCCCGCGCGCGAGTGGCGGCGGCGCCTGCGAACGCCCCCAGCTTGCCGCGGGCGCTGCCTCGCCGCGACAAGCACGACGAGCTCATCAATCCCTATTGATGCCGGATGGGGCCCGTTCGCTGGCCGCCGTTTGCCGAACGGCGCGACGAGATGCCTCGGGTGTGACCGGCTTCGAGGCAGGATGCGACAGAAACGCGCGTTTTGGACACACGGCCAAGCATTAAATCAGCGGGGCCGCTTGGCACAATTGCTGCTGTGGGGGGTCTGTCGCCATGGACCAAGCCGCCACCAGCGCTGCCCCACTCCAAGCTGATTCTTCTGCCACCAGCCCCAGTTTCGTCGTCGGCATCGGTGCTTCAGCCGGCGGCTTGGAAGCCCTCGAACGCTTCTTCGACCGCGTGCCGGACGACTCGGGCATGGCGTTCGTGGTCGTCCAGCATCTGTCCCCCGACTTCAAGAGCCTGATGGACGAGATCTTGTCTCGGCGCACGAAGCTCCCCGTGTGCCTGGTGCAAGACGGCATGAAGGTCGAAGCGGACCGCGTGTACCTGATCCCTGCCAAGAAGGAGATGATCATCTCTGGGGGGCGACTGCGGCTCAGCGATCGCTCGCGCGATCAAGAGCTGTCGTTGCCAATCGACGTGTTCTTTCGTTCGCTCGCCCAGGACTGTGAGTCTCGTGCCGTCGCGGTCGTGCTGTCCGGCGGTGGCAGTGACGGCTCGCGCGGCATTTGCGACGTTCATCACGCGGGCGGGCTGGTGCTGGTTCAAGATCCCGACAGCGCCCAATTCGATGGTATGCCGCGCAGCGCGTGCGACGCCGGAGTGGCCGACGTCATCTTGCCGCCGCATGAAATGCCTGGATTTCTGCAGGCGCATGCTTCCGGCACCAGCCCCCAATCGAGCGAAGGGCACGTGGAAGGGCGCGGCATGGTCGCGGTCTACCGCATGCTCGAAAAGGAGTTCGGGATCGATTTTACCCACTACAAGCCCAGCACGGTGACGCGTCGCATCGAACGCCGCTTGCAACTGTCGCGGGTGGATCACATCGATACCTACGTGGAGCGCTTGCGAGAAAATCGCGAGGAGCTGGACGTCCTGTATCGCGATTTGCTGATCGGCGTCACCCGCTTCTTCCGGGACGAAGAAGCCTTTCAGCTCATGGAGCAGAAGCTGTTGCCCGAGCTTTGGCAGAGCCTGCCCCGCGACGTCCCGCTACGCGTGTGGGTGGCGGGCTCGGCCACCGGTGAAGAGGTGTACTCGCTGGCGATCTTGCTGTACGAGCTCAACCAGAAGCTCGGCGAGCGCGCCGTGAAGATCTTCGCCACCGACGTGCATCACGGCTCGCTCGAAGTGGCGACGCGGGGCTTGTACGACGAGCAAGCAGTGGCCGGCGTCTCGCCCGAACGGCTGCAACGCTATTTCTTGCGGCGCGGTCAGAGCTACCAAGTTGCCCCAGAAATTCGGCAAATGGTGGTGTTCGCCGCGCACAACGTGATCAAAGACGCGCCGTTCACCCGCGTGCATCTGGTCAGTTGTCGCAACATGCTGATCTACCTGCAGCCCGCGGTGCAGCAGAAGGTGCTGAGCCTGTTTCGCTTTTCGCTCAGCCCGGGCGGACTGCTGTTCCTCGGCCCCAGTGAGAGCCTCGGTACCGTGTCGCAGGACTTCGAGACTGTCGACAAGCATTGGCGCATCTACCGCAAGGCCGGGGACGCGCGCAGCTCGGTCGAAGCGCCGCGGCCCTTTGCCCGCACCAGTCGACCCAATTTGGCATTGCGCTCGTCGCTCTCGGTCAACCGCTATTCCATCCCGCAACTGCTGGGCGTGTACGACGCGCTGCTGAACGAGGTCATGCCGGCGAGTCTGCTGGTCAACGACGCGGGTGAGCTGGTGCACGTCTTCGGCGGCGCCTCCAAGTTCGTGCACCTACAAGACGGCAGACAGGGGCTGGGTGTCTTGGACGTGGTGGACGGCCAGCTCAAGACGGTGCTGGCGGGGGTGCTGAAACAGTCGCTCCGGCTGTCGGCGCCGCTCACCTTTCGCAGCGTTCAGGTGATCGACGGCGACGCCAGCGGCAACTACCAGGTCACGGTGCGGCCGTTTTCGGCTCTCAATGATGGCCGGCTGCACTACCTGATAGCGCTGGAACGCAACCCGGAGTCGAGTGAGCCGTCACAGCCGCCGCGTGACGTGCGCGACGTGTCCGACGTCTCCAGTGAGCAGCTCAGCTTGCTGGAGGCCGAGCTCCGCTACACCAAGGAGAACCTGCAGAGCACCACCGAAGAGCTGGAAACGAGCAACGAAGAGCTACAGGCGGCCAACGAAGAGCTGCTCGCGTCCAACGAGGAGCTGCAGAGCACGAACGAAGAGCTGCAGAGCGTCAACGAGGAGCTGTACTCGGTGAACGCGGAGTACCAGCGGAAGATCGGTGACTTGACCCAGCTGGCCAACGACATGGAAAACCTGCTGGCCAGCACCGACATCGGCACGGTGTTCCTGGACGTGCACCTGCGAATCCGGAATTTTACGGCGCGCGCCGCCGAGGTGTTCCATTTGTTGCCGCACGACATCGGTCGCCCGATCGAAAACCTGGCCCACAGCATGGAGTATCCCGAGCTGGCGGCCGACTTTCGCAGCGTGCTCCGCAACGGCGTTCCGATCGAGAAGGAGCTGCGCGACGGGGGCGAGCGCGCGTTCTTCACCCGCATTCTGCCGTACCGGGCGAACGGCGCCGTGGACGGCGTGGTCTTGACGTTGATCGACGTGACCGGGCTAAAAATGGCCGAAGACGCGCTGTTCCATGAGCGCTACTTGCTCAATAGCCTGTTGGCCAGCGTGCCCGACGCCATCTATTTCAAGGACGCGCGTGGGCGGTTCATCCGCGCCAATCACGCGCTGGCGGCCCGGCTGGGGCTCGACGACCCGCGCAAGGCCGTGGGCAAGACGGGCTTCGAGCTGCCGGGCTTCGAGCACGCGCTGTCGGTGCATCAGCAAGACGACGCCGTGCTGCGCTCGGGCGTGGCTCAGCACTATCAGCTGGAGCGGAGGCAGGGCCCCGACGGCAACGACGCCTGGGACTTGGTGACCCGTCTGCCGCTGTCGGACGCGGCCGGCGCGGTCGTGGGTATCATCGGCATCTTCCGCGACGTAACCGAACAGAAGCGCAACCAAGAAAAGATTCACGAAGCGGTGACGCGGCGCGACCAATTCTTGGCCATGCTGTCCCATGAGCTACGCAACCCGCTCGGAGCCATGGTCACGGCCGCCCAGCTGATGAAGCAGTCGACCAAGTCGCCCGAGCGTACGGAACGTCTTTTGGACGTGCTCAGCCGCCAGTCACAACAGATGTCGCGTTTGCTCGACGATCTGCTGGAGGTGAGTCGCGTCACTCAGGACAAGATCGAGCTCCGCATGCGCACCATCGACATTCGCCCGATCGTGCAGGAAGCAGCGGATGCCGCGCGCCAGCAACTGCAGGCTCGCTCCATCGATCTGCAAATCGAGCTCGATCCGGAGCCGCTGCTGGTCGACGCCGACGCCGCGCGCTTGTTGCAGATTCAGGCCAATTTGCTCAGCAATGCGGCCAAATATACGCCTGTCGGCGGGCACGTTCGGCTGAGCGCACGTCGTGAAGGTGACGAGGTCGTTCTGCGTGTCAAAGACGACGGGGTGGGGATTCCGCCCGACGTTTTGGCCGACGTTTTCGAGCTGTTCGTGCAGTCCAGTCACACGTTGGACCGCGCCGAAGGCGGCTTGGGCGTGGGCTTGACGCTCGTGCGAGGTCTGGTCGCCTTGCACGCGGGAAGGGTCGAGGCGTTCAGCGAAGGAGAAGGGCAGGGCAGCGAGTTCGTGGTGCATCTGCCGGTCTCCACCGGCGCCGTGGCCGCCACCACGCCGCCACCGGCCGAGCCCAAACCGAACGGAGACGCGACCTTGCCCTTGCGCGTCGTCGTCGTCGAGGACAACGACGACAGTCGCACCATGCTGTGTGAGCTGCTCGAGCTCTCGGGCTTTCAATGTCAACCTGCCGCTACCGGGAAGGTCGGCTTGGATACCATCAACGAGCTCGAGCCCGACGTGGCGCTAGTCGACATCGGCCTGCCCGAGCTGGACGGCCTGGAAGTCGCTCGGCAGCTGCGCCGCAACCCGCGCCACGAAAAGCTGCTGTTGATTGCCCTGACGGGCTACGGCCAGCGCGAAGATCGCGAGGCCGCACGTCGGGCCGGTTTCGACACGCACTTGGTCAAGCCCGTCGACTTCGACGCCCTGCTGGCCTTGCTGCGTGGCAAGCCTGCGCGTGACGGAGTTGTTACGGGCGCGCCAAACTTCCCCACAATGGCAGAACGCACCTGGGGCGCCGACGAAAGCGGCGGAAAATTGCCGGAATAGCTGCGTCTGGCGCTGGCACGTCGGATGCAAACGCTTTTGCCAGACTTCGAAGCCAAGGCTTCACTCTCCACGAAAGGTACACCATGACGCGAGCGGTGTTGTCGGCTGCCATCGACTCTGACTGGAGGCTCGTTAGCTCCAACCGTCCCTGCCCGGTCTGCGGATCCGAGGATCATTGCAGTATTCACCTCGAGGCCGAGTTCGTGTGCTGCGCTCAGGAGCCGTCACAGTGGAAACTCACGACCGGAGCTTGGCTCCATCGAATGCCGGCTCCGCTCAGCCTGGCGGCCGAGGCTCAAAACGATCTCGCCCAATCGGGGACGCGGGTTCGCCTCTAATCCATTTGCTCTAATTCATCATGTCGAGAGATAGCGAGCCTCACCGCGACTCGCAGCGGCCGGAGTGCCCCGGGCTGCGCGGAGATCTGGATTGGGACGCGGAGCCGCATTTGCGCGGTGAGCTGTACGCGTCCGAGCGCTTGACCGAGCACGCCACCGAGCTTGCGCGAGCGCACGGCGAGGCGGTGCTTCAAAGCACTCCGGGCCCACTTCGTAATCGTTTCGGCGCCGCGCGAACGCAAATTCGCGTGGCGTACGAGACGTTGACTCGCGACGCCCAACGCAAGCACGACCCTAGCCCGGCCGAGGAGTGGCTCCTCGATAACTCGCACGTCGTCGAAGAGCAAATACGCGAAATTCAGGAAGATCTGCCGTGGGGCTACTTGATCGAGCTGCCCCGCATCCAGAACGGCGCCATGCGCCGCTACCCGCGGGTGTACGGGTTGTGTCTCGACTACCTGCGGCACAGCGACGCGCGGGTCGACTTGAACAGTCTCGGCAACTACGTGCGGGCGTATCAGCGGGTGACGACCCTCACCATTGGCGAGCTGTGGGCCGTGCCGATCATGCTGCGTCTCGGCCTGGTGTTGATGGTGGGCGCGCTGGCCGTGACGGAGGCAAGCGCCAAGGACCGCGCGCACGCCGACACGTGGGCCGACACCTTGATCAACGCTGGGCAGTCGAACAAGCGGTTGTCGCGCGCCCTCGCCGATCTGGATCGCTCCGAGCAGATCATCACCGCCGGCTTCTTGGTCCAGCTGCTGAAGCGTATTCGCGACCATGACGCGCCGCTTGCCCCGGCCATGGAGTGGTTGCAGGCCCGCTGCCAAGAGCTGGGCAGCTCGCCCGAAGAGCTGACCCGTCTCGAGCATTTGCGGCTGGCGGCCGACCAGGTGTCGGTCGGTAACGCCATCACCAGCATGCGCGCGATCGCGGCGCTGGATTGGACACGGTTTTTCGACGCCGTCAGCCAGGTCGAAGAGGTGCTGAAGAGCGACCCGAGCGGGGCCTATCCCGTCATGGATCAGCCTTCGCGAGACCGTTGCCGGCACGCCGTGGAGAGGCTGGCTCGCCGCAGCCAAGTCAGCGAGCGCGGGGTCGCCGAGCGTGCCATTGCGATGGCTGAAGCCGCGTCGTCGTCCGCTGCGAGCCCGTCGGCCGAGGGTCATGTGGGCTACTACTTGGTCGACGCAGGGCGAGCCGAGCTGGAGCGCGCTATCTCGTATCGACGGAGCGTGGCCGAGCACTTGCGTGGGGCCATTCAGGCGCACCCGGCGGCAGCTTATTTGGGCGCCATGTTGGTGCTCACACTGGGGCTGTGCCTATTGGTGGGGCGACTGATATGGGCGCGGCTCGGTGGCGGTTGGGCGCTGGGCGGAGTGCTCGTGCTCTTCGCGCTGCCCGCGAGCGAGCTGGCCTTGGCCTTGGTCAATACGTTCATGGTCGCGGCGCTGCCGCCCCGTTTGTTGCCCAAGCTCGACTTCGAAGAGCGCATTCCGGACGAGCACCGCACGTTGGTGGTCGTGCCGTCGCTGTTGGAGAACGAAGCGTCGCTGGCGCAGCTGCTCGAGGATCTCGAGGTGCGCGCGCTGGCGAATCCCGGCGAAAACCTGTACTTCGCGCTGCTCACCGACTTCACGGACGCCGACGCTGCCGAGACCCCTGCGGACGCGCCGCTGCTGGAAGCGGCGGTGCAGGGCATCGCGGCCCTGAACGCCGCTAGCCAGGGCCCGGAGCGCTATTTCTTGCTGCACCGCAAGCGTCTGCCCAACCCGGTCGAGGGGCGCTTCATGGGCTGGGAGCGCAAGCGGGGGAAGTTGGAAGAGCTCAACGCGCTGCTGCGTGGAGCAACCGACACCAGCTTCGTCACGGTTACGGCGCCGTCCGAGCTGCTGCAAAGCATTCGCTACGTCATCACCCTCGACGCGGACACGGAGCTCCCGCGCGAGGTGGCGCGACGTTTGGTCGGCGCCATGGCGCACCCGCAGAATCGGCCGGTGTTGGACCCGGCGCGCCAGCGGGTGGTGCGCGGCTACGGCATCATTCAGCCACGCGTCGGCACCCTGCCGCTCAGCTCGCGCCGCTCGTCGTTCGCCGCCATCTTCGCCGGGCCACCCGGCATCGACCCGTACACCACGGCCGTCTCCGACGTTTACCAAGACTTGTTCGGAGAAGGCTCATTCGTCGGCAAGGGCATTTACGACGTCGACGCCTTCGCGGCGGCGCTGCGTGAGCGCGTGCCGGACAATCGACTGCTGAGCCACGATTTGTTCGAAAGCAGCTTCGCGCGCTCGGCGCTGGCCACCGACATCGAGGTGCTCGACGAGCAGCCAGCCAGCTACGACGTCGCGGCCAGCCGGCAGCACCGCTGGTTGCGTGGCGACTGGCAGCTCTTGCGTTGGCTGTGGCCGCGCGTGCCGGTGCGCGGTGGTGGCAGCCGCTCCAACGACCTTCGGGTGCTCGATCTGTGGAAGTTGTTCGACAACTTGCGGCGTAGCCTGGTGGCGCCCGCGCTGGTGGTGCTGCTGGCGCTCAGCTGGTTCGCCTACCCGGCGCTGGCGGCGTGGTCGTGGCTGTTGGTGGCTGGCGTATTCGTCGGTCCGCTGGTGGTTCGCCAAGCCTTGGAGCTGGCGCGGGCGACTACCGCTGCTCGCTCGCAATTCGGCCGCTTGGGTGGAGATCTGCTGCGGAACATCGAGCAGTGTCTGTTGGCGGTGTTGTTGATCTTCGATCAAGCCTTGCTCTCGCTCGACGGAATTTTGCGAACGCTCTATCGCTGCGTGGTCTCGCGCCGGCGCCTGCTCGAATGGACCACGATGAGCCAAGCCACGCGGCACTACGGGCGGGGCGGCTCCGGCGTGTCGTTGCGCTTCGCGTCCAGCGGCTGGCTGGCGCTGCTGGCCATTTTTGCGGTGATGCGCTTCTCGCCCACGGCGTTCACGGCCTCGGCGCCGCTGCTGTTTGGCTGGGCGTTGTGCCCACTGCTCTTGGGCCGGCTGGGGCGGCCGCTCAAGGCCGACGCCGCCGACGACGGGCTCACGGAGCCGGGTCGGCGCAAGCTCGCTCTGATCGCGCGCAAGACTTGGCGCTTCTTCGAGACGTTCGTGACGGCCGAGGATCACTGGCTGCCGCCGGACAATTTTCAAGAAGAGCCGCGCGGCGTCGTCGCTCACCGCACCTCGCCTACCAATATCGGCCTTTACCTGTTGTCGGTGGTGGCCGCTCGCGATCTCGGGTTCATTACCGCGCGCCAAGCGGTGGCTCGGCTCGAAAACACGCTTGCCACGTTGAAGCGGATGGAACGCCGCTCGGGGCACATCCTCAATTGGTACGACACCTCCACTCTGCGCCCGCTCGAGCCGCAGTACGTGTCGACCGTCGACAGCGGCAATCTCGCGGCGTACCTGTGGACGCTGTCTCAAGCCTGCGGCGAGCTGGGGCGAGCGCCGCTGGTCGGTCGCGGGACGTTCGACGCCGCCGATTACGCCTTGGAGCTGGCGGCCCTGGCCCACGCTCAAGAAGGAGACAAGTCCGAGGCAACCCCGCGGCTCCCGGCTCAGCTCGGGCAGCTCCGGGCGGAGCTCGTGCGAGCGGCCGCCTCGTGCGAGGTGAGCTCGCTCGAGACGAGACAGGCCTTGGTGCGCTTGTCCGCGGACGCGCAGGTGCTCGCCCAATCCAACTTTGCCGGCTCGGCAGGCAGTGAGGCTCGCTACTGGGTCGGCCAGGCGTCGCTGGTGCTGGCCGAGGCCCTGGCTCAGCTGGACGCCCTAGCTCCTTGCTTGGGTTGGCTCGCGAACACGCCCGCTTGGTTCGAGTCCGGCGAAGGGCGTGAGCTGTACGGCCAATTGTTGGAGCGGGTCGCCGGCAGCAGCTCGCCCGAGGCGCTGGCGGCGGTTGCCGCGTCCGTCGACTCGGTCGAGCTCGAGCGGCTGGCCCGAGCCGCCGACGCGGAGTCGTCCGACCCGGCGCGGGCCCGCTGCGGCGAGCTTGCGAAGCAGCTGGAGGAACAGCTGCTGAAAACCAAGGCCGCGTGCGAGGTGTTCCTGGGGCGCTCCCGTCAAGTGGGAGAAGACGCCCTGGCTTTCGCCGACGGTATGGACTTCGGCTTCTTGTTCGACAAGGAGCGCGAGCTGTTCACGATTGGCTACGACGTGAGCGGCGCGCGCCTGGACAGCGGGCACTACGACCTGTTGGCTTCCGAGGCGCGTCTAGCGAGCCTAGTCGCCATCTCCAAGGGAGATACGCCGGTCGAGCACTGGTGGCGGCTGTCGCGTCCTCGTGCCGCGACGTCGTCGGGTCGAGTCTTGCTCTCGTGGAGCGGCTCGATGTTCGAGTACTTGATGCCGTTGCTCGTCACCGGCATGGCCCGGGACACTTTGCTGTGGGAAACGTGCCGTTCGGCGGTGGGGCGCCAGCGCAGCTACGGCGCCGAAAACCGCGTACCTTGGGGCGTATCGGAAGCCGCGTACAACGTGATGGATCTGGGCATGACGTACCAGTACCGCGCGTTCGGGGTGCCCGGTCTGGGGCTGAAAAATGGCCTCGGTCAAGACTTGGTCGTAGCGCCTTACGCGACGGCGCTGGCGGCCCTGGTGCGCCCGGAGCTCTCACTGGAAAACTTCCACGCCCTCGACCTGCAAGGGCTGGACGCGCGCTACGGCTACTACGAAGCCATCGACTACACCAAGGCCCACGTCCCGCCCGGTCGCAACAGCGTGATCGTCAAGGCGTTCATGGCTCACCACCAGGGCATGACCTTGGTGGCGCTATGCAACGTGCTGTGCGACTCGCCGATGCCGCGCCGGTTCATGGGGGACGCGCGCGTCAAAGCCAGCGCGCTGTTGCTCGAAGAGCGCGTGCCGCACTCGGCCCCGGTCATTCAAGTCCGCTCCGATCAAGTCAGCACGCCGACGCTCGGCGAGCCTGAGCTGGGCATGACCGATCACGTCGGCATGGCGGCTCAGACAGTGCCGCGCTTGCACCTGCTCGGTCACGGTGACCTCTCGTGCTTGATCTACGCCAACGGTTCGAGCGCCATGACTTGGAAGGGTCTGGACGTGACCCGCTTCCGCGAAGACAACCTGCTGGAGCCGAGCGGCATCTTCGTCTACGTGCGCGACTTGACGCACGGGCGCATGTGGTCGGCGGGCCAGCAGCCGGTCGGCGACGCCCCCGACTACTACGATGCCTCGTTCTCCATCGACCGCGCCGAGCTCAAGCGCCGCGACGAATCGATAGAGACGGTGATGGAAGTCGTGGTCTCGCCCGAGCTTCCGGCCGAGATGCGGCGCATCACGCTGACCAACCACGGCCGACAGGCATGCGAGCTGGACGTAACGACCTACTGCGAGGCGGTGTTGGCGCCTCGCGGAGCCGACGTGGCGCATCGAGCGTTCAGCAGCATGTTCTTGGAGACCGAGCTCATCCCGGAGCGGGGCGCCATCCTGGTGCGGCGTCGGCCACGCTCGGCCCACGAGCAAGAAGTCTGGATGGTCCAGGTCCTCTCGGCGGATGGCGACGGCTTCGGAGAGCCGGAGCTCGACAGCTCGCGCGCGCGCTTCCTCGGGCGCGCCGGTTCCCTGCAGAAGCCGCGCGCGTTGCACGACGGACAGGTCCTGGCCGGCAGCGCCGGTCACGTTCTGGACGCCGGGCTTTCGCTGCGGCGCAAGGTTCGCTTGGAGCCCGACCAGCGCGCCCGCGCCACCTTGACCACCGGCCTGGCCAATTCGCGCGAGGCCGCGCTGGAGCTGCTGGAGCTGGTGGTGACGCCCAACTCGTCCGCACGCGCCTTCGAGCTGGCCTGGGCCGACGCCCGCGTGGAGCTGCGACACCTGGGCATCAGCGCGGCCAGCTCGTTCAGGTTCCAGCGCTTGCTATCGTGCGTGATGAACGCGCCGACGGCGCTGCGCGACGCGACCGACAGCGAGGCGGCGCTGACCCAGGGACGGCATGCTCTCTGGTCTCAAGGCATCTCGGGCGATTTGCCGATTTTGCTCTTGCGCGTGGACCACCCCGACTTCGGCGAGCTCTGCAAAGATCTGTTGCTGGCACGCGAGTTCTGGCGCTTGAACGGCGTGCGTTGCGACCTGGTGTTGCTCAACGAGGAGCCCGAGGGCTACCTGCAGCCCTTGCAAGAGGCGCTCAGCGATTTGGTGCGCTCTAGCCCCGCCCTGGGGCACGAGAATCAGCCGGGCGGCGTGTTCGTCCGCCGCGCGGGGCAGTTGTCGGCCGAAGAGCGGTTGCTGTTGATGCGCGCAGCGCGCGTCGTGTTGCGCGCGTCGGCAGGCTCGCTGTCGCAGCAACTGCGGAAGGTGGCGCTGGTGCGACCGGTGCCGCCGCCGCTGGTGACGTCGCGCCGCCGAGAAGAGCTCGTGCAAAGCGCCCTGCCGGCGCCCTTGGATTTGCAGCATTTCAACGGGGTCGGCGGGTTCAGCGCCGACGGTCGCGAGTACGTGATGAGCATCGGCCCCGGTACGCGCACGCCCGTGCCTTGGTGCAACGTGCTCAGCAATCCGCAGTTCGGCAGCGTGGTCAGCGAAAGCGGGCTCGGTTTCACGTGGTGCGGCAATAGTCAGCGCGAACGCTTGACGGCGTGGAGCAACGACAGCGTTCTGGATCCGAGCGGTGAGGCGCTTTATGTCCGCGACGACGAAGACGGTCGCTTTTGGTCGGCGACGCCCGCCCCCGCCAGCCGCGATGCCCATTTCTGGGTCCGTCACGGTCAGGGTTACACCTCCTACGTGCACGAACAAAGTGAGCTCTCCCACGAGCTCACGGTGCAGGTCAGCCCGCAAGATCCGGTGCAGGTGCTCCGCTTGCGCCTGCAAAACCGCGGCAAGCAGGCGCGCAAGCTGTCCATCTTCGGCGTCGTCGAATGGGTGCTCGGTGCCACGCGCGAGGCGACCCGCTGCCAGGTCGCCACCAATTGGGACCCGAAGCACCTGGCAATTCTGGCCAGCAACCCGTTCACCTCGGCTCCGGGCGCAGTATCCTTCTTTGCTTCCAGCGAGCCGGTCGCAAGCTTCACTGCGGATCGCGAGGAGTTCTTCGGCTCGACCGGAACCCGCGCGCGTCCGCTCGCGCTCGGTCGTCGCGCGCTCGGTCGTCGCGTCGGCTTGGCCTTGGACCCGTGCGCGGCTTTGCAGGTGTCGCTAGAGCTGGCGCCGGGTGAGACCCGCGAGCTCAGCTTCGTGCTGGGCCAGGCGCCGTCCGCCAGTGCCGCCACGCTGCTGTTGGCGCGCTATGCCACCGTGGCGGCCGCGGCCACCACCCAGGAGCAAGCCGTCGCCCGCTGGGACCAGCTGCAAGCAGTCACCGTCGAGTCGCCCGACAGCGCCTTCGACTTGATGGTCAATCGCTGGTTGGTGTACCAGGTCGCGGCTGCGCGCCTGTGGGCACGCTCGGGTTTTTACCAATCGAGCGGCGCGTACGGCTACCGAGACCAGCTGCAAGACGTGTTGGCGCTGCTGCACGCGGCACCCGAGCTGGCTCGTGAGCACCTGCTGCGGGCCGCCGCGCGCCAGTTCGTGGAAGGGGACGTTCAGCACTGGTGGCACCCGGAGACGGGCGAGGGCGTCCGCAGCCATTGCTCGGACGATCTGCTGTGGCTGCCCTACGCCACGGCCAGGTACATCGAGGTGACCGGCGACCAGCGCATTCTGGACGAACAGGTGCCGTTCTTGGAGGCGCGCGCGCTCCAGCCGGGCGAAGAAGACCTGTTCGGCGCCCCGCCGACCACGCCTACGACGGAGTCGCTCTACGAGCATTGCGTGCGCGCGCTCGTTCGCGGTACCGGCGCTTTCGGCAGCCACGGGATACCGCTGATGGGCGGCGGTGACTGGAACGACGGCATGAATCGCGTGGGCGCCGGCGGACGCGGCGAGAGCGTTTGGCTCGGCTGGTTCGTGCTGCGGACATTGCAAGACTTCGCGCCGGTGGCGACCCAGCGCGGCGATCTGGAGCGGGCAGAGCTCTGCCAACAGATGGCCCGCACGCTCCTGGCGTCGCTGGAAGAGCACGCCTGGGACGGCGCCTGGTACCGACGAGCGTTTTGGGACGACGGTACCCCGCTCGGCTCACGCGAAAATACCGAGTGTCGGATCGACGCCATCGCTCAATCTTGGTCGGTGATAGCCTCGGGTGACCGCCCGCGCACGCGGCGCGCCGTCGCCAGCTCCGAAGGCGAGCTGATCGTCCCCGAGCAGCGCCTCATGCTGCTGTTGAAGCCGCCGTTCACCGATCCTGCCCGCGACCCGGGCTACATTCGCAGCTACCCGCCCGGCATCCGCGAAAATGGCGGTCAATACACGCACGGTGTGCTGTGGACCGCGCAGGCTCTGTGTTTGCTCGGCGAGGGCGATCGCGCCTACCGACTGCTGTCGTTTCTGAACCCGATCGCCCACGGTAGCTTGCCGGGGTCGATGCGCCGTTACCAGGTCGAGCCGTACGTGGTTGCGGCCGACGTCTATTCGACGCCCGAGCACTTGGGCCGTGGCGGCTGGACCTGGTACACCGGCTCGGCGGCTTGGTTCTATCGCATCGCCATCGAGCACGTGCTCGGTCTGAAACGGAGCCAGGACCGGCTGGTGATTGCGCCGTGCCTGCCCACGAGTTGGACTTCGCTGCGGGTTACGTACCGCTACGGTCGGAGTGAGCTTCGCATCGCGTTCGAGAATCCGAACGGGGTAGCGACGGGCGTTCACGGCGTCGAGCTGGACGGCAAGCTCCTGCCTGAGCCAGCCATTCCTTTGCTCGACGATGGCCGGCCGCACGACGTCCGGGTGATGATGGGCGAGGTTGCGGGCGGCGAACGCGCCCCTTCGCTGCCCCCTAGCCACGTCGAGAGCGCCGCCGAGCCCAGGTAGCTACTCACGAGGGCGGGCGGTGGTTGGCGGCCGGCGGCGGCTCCGAGATGCCCGCCAGCACACCCGGCACCCAAGACCGTGCCTCGGTGCTCTCGGCGCTCGGCGCCTGCGCCAACCGCGCCACGTCTGCCAACGAGACGATGCCGACCAGGCGACCACCCTCGGATACCACCGGTACCCGGCGTACTTGATGAGTCGTCATCAAGCTCATCAGGCTGGTCAAGGGTTCCTCCGGCTTGCAGCTGAACGGATGCTCGGACATGGCGCTGTGCACCGCCAAGTCCGCCAAGGTGAGGCCTCGAGTGTACGCTGCCATGCACACATCCCGATCGGTCAGCATGCCCACGAGCTTGTCCTGCTCGTCGACGACCGGCACCGCGCCGCAATCGGCTTCCCACATGAGCTGCGCGGCACGATTCAAGGTGTCCCAGGGGTGGCAGGTTGCTACGTCTTTGTGCATGATGTCGCGCACTCGCGTGGTTCCCGATTTGCGCGATGTGTCGAGCAACTCCACCAGCGCTTGAGTGAGATCGCGGGCGCCCGATACCACTTGCTCGGCCACCCAGTCCCCGCGCGCGCTCAGTTGCCGCTCGAAGTTGGTGATTTCGGTCTCGAGCTCGCCCAATCTGGTGCGACCTTCGAGTGAAAGAAGATGCATGCGCAAACGCGCTTCGTCGCGCACGGCGACGAGATCGCGCAGCGCGAGGCTGATTTGTTGTGCAATTCGGCTACTGGTTCCCATGGCGTTCGACGTGCATGAATCGTTCCGAACAGCGACCAGGGCGGTGCGGTTCTTGCTGTGAGCCAAGGCGTGGCACGCCTCACCTTAGTCGCGAGTTTTTGCGTATTGGCTGGTGCGCTCGGCGGTTGTTACGCCACCGCCGGCGCCTACACCGAGGCCGACTACGTGGAGGTCGACACGGTGCCGACCCACGTCGAAGTCTATCCACACTACGTGTACGGCGGGCGCACCGTCTACCTAGTCGACGGGCGTTGGTATTACCGGCGCGGACCACGCTGGGTCTACTACCGCGATGAGCCCGTCGAGCTTCACCGTCACCGCGTGTACGTAGAGCGCGCGCCGCGTGCACCCGAACGTCACGAGGCGCGCCGACACCACCGTCGGGCTCGTCCCGTCGAAGATCGCGATTGAGGTTGAAAGACGCGACCCCGGGGCGGCACGCGCTTCGCAAGGATGCGACCCGTGTCGGTCATGGTTCGCGGACTTTGGACGGCGTGGGGCAAGCCCGCGTATCGAATCCTGGAAGAAACTTGGAGCCAATACGGGCGGGCTCGCGGCGAGATGTTGGCGGCGGGGCTGGCCTTCTTCACGCTGCTTTCGATAGCTCCGCTGATCATCATCGCCGTCGCCATTGCCGGCTTGGTGCTGGGGCAGGGGCCGGCGTTGGAGGAAGCGCTGCGCATCGCGCGCTCGGCCATGGGTAATCAGGCGGCTGAGAGCGTTCAGAGCTGGGTCAAACAAGCCACCGACTCGGGGACCGCGGCCAGCGTGGTCGGTTTCGTGCTCGCGTTGTACGCGGCCTCGCGCTTGGGTGAGCAGCTGCGGGTCGCGCTCAATCAGTTGTGGAATGTCGACGAGCGGGCAGCCGCGGGCTTTCGGGCCAGCGTGAGAAGTTACCTCCAGCGCCGTCTGTACGCCTTCGTCTGGGTGCTGACGGCGGGACCGTTGCTGCTCGTGGTGTTTGCTTCGCGCGCGTTGCTGTCCGCACTCGAGCGGGCCCCCTTCGCCGACAGCGCGGCGACCAGCGTGCTGATTCAAGCGGCTCAGCTCATCTTTTCATGGCTGGCCGTTGCTGGGGTCGCCGCGGTCGTCTTCCGGCTCGTGCCCGACGTTCGCGTGGGCTGGTCGGCTATCATCCGCGGCGCGCTGGTAACCTCTACCTTGTTCAACGTGGGCAATTGGCTGGTCGGGCTGTATCTGGGACACGCGGCGGTCGGTCAGGCGTATGGCGCGGCGGGCTCCGTCGTCGTGGTGCTGATGTGGGCCTATTTTTCGGCGCAGATGTTCCTGTTCGGCGCGGAGCTGACTCAAGTGTGCTCGAGCCGCGAGTAGCAAAGTCTCACAGCTCGGCTCGCACCAAACCTTGGGTCTCCAGAAAGGTGGCTTCCAACTGCTCCAGGCGCCCGTCGGTCAGGATTGCTTGGGCGGCGGGGAACCACACGTTCTCCTCTTCCTCGGCGTGGCTGCGCACGTAGCTGGCCAGCCGGGCCACCTCGCCGAGGAACAGCGGGTCGCTCGGGTCCAGTCGCTGCACCGTGCCAATCAGCTCTTCGAGCTTGGCGGCAGCGCGCTCGTGCTCGCTTGCCAGCGGTTGCGTGAGCCCGAATCGCTGCAGCGTCGAATAGACGACTTCGGTTTCGGCGCGCTCGTGCGACAGCAGCGCCACCCGAAGTCTGGTCCACGACTCGCGGCGCGCGTGCGGATCGGCCGTCGTTTCCAAGGCCGCCAGCAAGGCTGCCGCTTCCGCATGTTGCTGTGCCAGCGTCAAAAAGACGCCGCGTAGGCCCTGCGCACGGGCGGTAGCGCTCTTGATGACGACCGCGGTCTTGGCCGCCGAGCTCGGCGTCGGTTTGGTTTCGCCCGTGGCCGGTAGCGTGACGGCGAACGGATCCACGCTCGATAGACGCGCTCGCGGCGACCTTTCGAGCTCGCCCGCAGCTTCCAGGTTTTTTGCTGGCATGACCGTAGACGGTGCAGCAAGCGTGCCGACGGCGGAGGCTGGGCGACGGCGATTTGGAACGAGTGATGCAGGCAATGCGGGCCATGTCACCATTGGCCATCGTCATCGCGTACGTGAAGCAGTCGTTGGAAAGCTGGGCTGAAACGCGGGCGTTACACCAGCCCAGCTCGCCTTTGACCCGCTTGCGTCAGATGAGCACGTCTCAGCGCGCCGTTTAGCCCTCGGCCGTTACCGCAGCAGCCAACGACGACGAAATGTGCTTTACGCGCTGCGTCTGACTGAGGATGCTGCCGGCCGGACATCGCCATGGTTCCGGCACGAGGCAAGTTCTGCGAGCTGTGCACGCCCCCCGTGCACTACCTGCTCGGCTGTACGAGTTGCCGGCACGAATGGCACGAGCCGCCGTCGCCTGGCGTCTTCCTGTGCCCCAAATGTGGCACCGAGGTCCTAGTGTCGCCGCTCGAGCATGCCAAATGGGAGCGCAACATCGTGACTGCCAGTGGGGTCTTGCGCGTCGGCGGACTGCTCCGCGAAAACGACTGAGCGACGATGGCGTCGTCGCCTCATCCCTTGCGATCGCGTAGGCGCAGCGTGTCGGCGAAACGGTGGAGCGTCGCCACCCGCAGCCGTTCGATGGCGTTGACGCTCATCAGCATCACCACTGCCAGCCGCTGGTTGCGGTAGAAGGCATCGAGCTGAGCGAGCCGGGCTGCGGCCTCCATCGAGTAGGGCTCGTAGCGGTAGCTGCCGGGTGTTGCTCCCTTCACCACCACACCGCGCTGCTCCAACGCTTCGAGAGCGGCAAGACACGCGCCCGTCGAAAGGCCGAGGCTTGCTCCCGCCTCGTCGGCGGTCCAGTCACGCTCACGGTGCCGGCGCAAGAACACTGCCAGCTCAAGCTCCTCGTAGCTCTCTACGTGCTCGAACAAGAAGCGCTGTAAATCTTCACGCGCGGAGCGTGAGCTGCGGCTTGCCAACATGGCCCAACTTTTTCGCTCAGCATCGATTGTGCCAAAGCCGAAGCTCGGTGCGGCTAGCTACAAGACGAGTCCCGTGTGCGGAGAGCGCACGTTGCAAAAGGCGCCAGCAGAGGCATTCTGCCTCTCTCCGTTTTCGAGCGTGATCCTCGCGTGATCCTGCGCTTCCGATTAGGATTGTACAACGCCACCCGACCAGTCCGTCGCGCTCGAGCGAGACGGGCTGCCCCTGCTGGAGAAGGACCATGTCAACCAGGCCCGAGCTCGCCAACGGTCACGCAAAGCGTCCGGCGAACCCCAAGCGCCCAAACAAGCGCAAGCCAGGGCAGCGAGGAGATTCAGCCGCGCCCGCCGGGCACGCCCCGGCCAACGGCGGCAACGGTGGCCGCAATGGCGTCCACGCGGGCAAGGCCAGCAATGGTCACGGCAGCGTTCCCGATGGGGAGAGTCAGCCCGTCGCGAGTCGCGCGGAGATCGACCATCTGACTGACGTGCTGGAGGCGTTCCGGCGTGGAGATCTGACAGCTCGTTTTCGCTCTTACAAACATGGCCCGCTCAGCCGCGTTGGCGAGCTGCTGAACGACATCATCGCCATGAATCAGCAGACCACCAGCGAGCTGGTGCGGGTGGGGAAGGTGGTCGGACAGGACGGCCGCATGCACGAGCGCGCGTCGCTCGGCCTCACGCAGGGCTCTTGGGCCACCGGCATGCACGCCGTCAACCAGCTGATCGCCGACTTGGTCGCGCCCACCAACGAAATCGCGCGTGTCATCACCGCCGTCGCGCGCGGGGACTTGTCGCAAAAAATGGTGCTCGAGATCGACGCTCGACCGGTCCGCGGCGAGTTTTTGCGTATCGGCACGACCGTCAACTCGATGGTGGACCAGCTCAACTCGTTCGCCGCCGAGGTCACGCGCGTGGCCAAAGAAGTGGGTAACGAGGGCAAGCTGGGCGGGCAGGCCGAAGTGAAGGGCGTGTCCGGCACGTGGCGAGATTTGACCGACAACGTGAACGGTCTCGCCGCCAACCTGACCGCACAGGTACGCAACATCGCCAAGGTGACGACGGCGGTCGCGCAGGGCGATCTCTCGCAGAAGATCACCGTCGACGCCAAAGGTGAGATCCTCGAGCTGAAGAGCACCATCAACGTCATGGTCGACCAGCTCTCCTCGTTCGCGGCGGAGGTCACGCGCGTCGCGAAAGAGGTGGGCAACGAAGGCAAGCTCGGCGGTCAGGCCGACGTGAAGGGCGTCTCGGGCACGTGGAAGGACTTGACCGACAACGTCAACGGCTTGGCCGCCAACTTGACCGTGCAGGTGCGCAGCATTGCCAAGGTGACGACCGCCGTCGCCAATGGCGACCTTTCTCAGAAGATCACCGTCGACGCCCGCGGTGAGATTTACGAGCTGAAAAACACCATCAATACCATGGTGGATACGCTGCGCTCTTTCGGCGCGGAGGTGGCGCGCGTCGCCAAAGAAGTGGGCACGGAAGGCAAGCTGGGTGGTCAGGCGGACGTGAAGGGCGTCTACGGAACTTGGAAAGACTTGACCGACAACGTCAACGCCATGGCCGCCAACTTGACGGTGCAGCTGCGTGACGTGTCGAAGGTGGCGACCGCCATCGCGACCGGTGATCTGACGCAAAAAATCACGGTCGATGCGCGCGGCGAGATTCTGCAGATCAAAGACGTCACCAACAAGATGGTGGACCAGCTCAACTCGTTCGCGGCCGAGGTCACGCGTGTGGCCAAGGAAGTGGGTACGGAGGGCAAGCTGGGCGGTCAGGCGGACGTGAAGGGCGTGTACGGAACCTGGAAGGACCTGACCGACAACGTGAACGGCTTGGCCTCGAACCTCACCGTGCAGCTACGTGACGTGTCGAAGGTGGCAACCGCCATCGCCGGCGGGGATTTGACGCAGAAAATCACCGTCGACGTGAAAGGAGAGATCCTCCAGATCAAGAACGTCATCAACAAGATGGTCGATCAGCTCAACTCCTTCGCCGAGGAGGTGACGCGCGTGGCCAAGGAAGTGGGCACCGAAGGCAAGCTGGGCGGGCAAGCCAACGTGCGCGGGGTATCCGGCATTTGGAAAGATTTGACCGACAACGTGAACGGCCTCGCCGCCAACCTGACGGTGCAGCTGCGCGACGTGTCGAAGGTGGCGACCGCCATCGCCAACGGCGATTTGACGCAGAAAATCACCGTCGACGTGAAGGGCGAGCTGCTGCAAATCAAAGACGTCATCAACAAGATGGTCGACCAGCTCAACTCCTTCGGCGCCGAGGTGACGCGCGTGGCCAAGGAAGTGGGCACGGAGGGCAAGCTGGGCGGTCAGGCCGACGTGAAGGGCGTGTCCGGCACTTGGAAAGATTTGACCGACAACGTGAACGTGCTGGCCGCCAACCTGACGACGCAGGTGCGCAACATCGCCAACGTCACGACCGCGGTCGCCAACGGCGATTTGTCCAAGAAGATCACCGTCGACGCCCGTGGCGAGATCCTCGAGCTCAAAGACACCATCAACGTGATGGTCGACCAGCTGCGTTCGTTCGCGGCCGAGGTGACCCGCGTAGCCAAAGAGGTGGGCACCGAGGGCAAGCTGGGCGGTCAGGCCGAGGTGCGCGGCGTCTCGGGCACTTGGAAGGACCTGACCGACAACGTGAACGTGCTGGCCGCCAATTTGACCACCCAGGTGCGCAACATCGCCAAGGTGACCACGGCCGTCGCGCGCGGCGACCTGTCGCAGAAGATCAGCGTGGACGCCAAGGGCGAGATTCTGGAGCTGAAAAACACCATCAACACCATGGTCGATACGCTCAACTCGTTCTCGGCCGAGGTGACGCGCGTGGCCAAGGAAGTGGGCACCGAAGGCAAGCTAGGCGGCCAAGCCGACGTGAAGGGCGTGTACGGCACCTGGAAAGACCTGACCGACAACGTAAACGGCTTGGCCGCGAACTTGACGGTGCAGCTGCGCGACGTGTCGAAAGTCGCGACCGCCATCGCGGGCGGTGACTTGACTCAGAAGATCACCGTCGACGTGAAGGGCGAGCTCCTTCAAATCAAGGACGTCTTCAACCAAATGGTCGATCAGCTCAACTCGTTTGCCGCCGAGGTGACGCGCGTGGCCAAAGAGGTGGGCACCGAAGGGCGCCTAGGCGGCCAAGCCAACGTGAAGGGCGTCTCCGGCACGTGGAAAGATTTGACCGACAACGTGAACGTCATGGCCGCCAATCTGACCAAGCAGGTGCGCGGCATCGTCAAGGTCGTGACGGCGGTGGCCAACGGCGACTTGAGCCAAAAATTCGTGATCGAGGCCAAGGGCGAGGTGGCGGCGCTGGCCGAGACCATCAACGACATGACCGACACGCTGCGCACCTTCGCCGATCAAGTCACGACCTTGGCGCGCGAGGTGGGTATCGAGGGTCAGCTGGGCACGGTGGCGCGCGTGCCCAACGCTTCCGGCGTTTGGAAGGATTTGACCGACAACGTCAACAGCATGGCCTCCAACCTGACCAAGCAGGTGCGCGGCATCGTCAAGGTCGTGACGGCGGTGGCCAACGGCGATTTGAGCCAGAAATTCGTGATCGAAGCCAAGGGCGAGGTCGCCGCATTGGCCGAAACCATCAACAACATGACCGACACGCTGCGCATCTTCGCCGACCAGGTCACCACCGTGGCGCGCGAAGTGGGCATCGAAGGCAAGCTGGGCGGCCAGGCCAAGGTGCCGGGCGCGGCCGGCACCTGGCGTGACTTGACCGATAACGTGAACCAGCTCGCCGGCAATTTGACCTCGCAGGTTCGGGCGATCGGTGAAGTGTCGACGGCGGTGGCCAAGGGCGACTTGACGCGCTCCATCACCGTCGAAGCGCAGGGTGAAGTCGCCGTCTTGTCCGACAACATCAACCAGATGATCGACAACTTGAAGGCGACCACCCTCAAGAACCAAGAGCAAGACTGGCTGAAAACGAACCTGGCGCGCTTCTCCAGCATGATGCAGGGCCAACGCAGCATCGTGTCGATTGCCCAGCTGATCATGTCCGAGCTGACGCCGCTGGTCGACGCGCAACATGGTGGCTTCTATTTCATGGATGCGGAGCCGAAAGGCGAGCCGGGGCTGCAGCTCTTGGCAAGCTATGGATTTGGCGGTCGCAAGAGCCCGCGCAACCGCTACCGCCTGCAAGAGACGCTGATCGGTCAGTGCGCCTTCGAGAAGAAGCGCATCTTGCTGGTCGACGTGCCGCCAGACTTCATTCACGTCACGAGCGGGCTGGGCGCCGCCCCGCCCCGCTCCGTGTTGGTGTTGCCGGTGCTGTTCGAGGGGGAGGTGAAGGCGGTGATCGAGCTGGCGTCGTTCAAGCTGTTTTCGCCGAATTACCTGACCTTCTTGGACCAGCTGATGGATAGCATCGGCGTCATTTTGAACATGATCGCCTCCAGCATGCGGACGGAAGAGCTGCTGCAAGAGCTCAAGAAGTCCAACGCCGATTTGGAAGTGCAGGCGGTCGAGCTGAACGACAAGGCCAAGCTGCTCGAGGTCAAGAACCGGGAGGTCGAGCTGGCCAGCCGCAGCCTCGAAGAAAAGGCGGGGCAGCTGCAGTTGATCTCCAAGTACAAGTCCGAGTTCCTGGCCAACATGTCGCACGAGCTGCGCACGCCGTTGAACAGCTTGCTCATTCTGTCTCAGGTCTTGGCCGAGAACCGCGACGGCAACTTGACGGCGGAGCAGGTCAAGTTCGCCGAGACGGTGTACACGTCCGGACACGAGCTGCTGGCGTTGATCAATGAGATCCTCGATCTGTCCAAGGTGGAGGCCGGCAAGATGCCGATTGTGCCGAAGCCGTGCGCGGTCGCGGACATCAAGAGCTACCTGGAAGAGACCTTCCAGCCAGTGGCGGCCCAGAAGCAGCTTGCGTTCGAGATCACCATGGCCCCGGACGCGCCTACGACGATGGTCACCGACGTCAGCCGGTTGCAGCAAGTGCTTAAGAACCTGCTGTCGAACGCGGTCAAGTTCACGGCTCGCGGCAGCGTTCAGCTGCGCATTGCCTCGGGCAGCGCGCCCGACGGCGAGGCGACGATCAGCTTTGCCGTCAAAGACACGGGCATCGGCATCCCCCTCGAGAAACAACGGCTGATTTTCGAGGCATTTCAGCAGGCAGACGGCACGACCAGTCGTAAGTACGGCGGCACCGGCCTCGGTCTGACCATCAGCCGCGAAATTGCCAACCTGCTCGGTGGCGTGATCGAGGTGGAGAGCGTGGCCAACCAAGGCAGCACCTTCACGCTGCACGTTCCGGTCACCTACGCGGGCCCGGAAGCGGCGCCGCTCGAGGAGCCCGGCCCCGAGCTCGACCAAAGCCAAGCCACGGAGCTGTCGGAAGACGCCAGCTTCGAGGGCGCGCGCGTGCTCTTGGTCGACGACGATATGCGTAACATCTTCGCGATTCGCACCGTGCTCGAAGCGCGTGGCATCGACGTGTCTCACGCCTCCAACGGCAAGCAAGCCATCGACATGCTGCAGAACCGACCGGATCTGAACTTGGTGCTGATGGACATCATGATGCCGGAGCTGGACGGGCTCTCGGCGATTCGTCGCATTCGTGAAGAGCTGGGGCGCAAGACGCTGCCCATCATTTCACTCACCGCTAAAGCCATGAAGGGGGATCGCGAAAAGGCCATCGAAGCCGGCGCTTCCGACTACATCACCAAACCGGTCGATCCGGCCACGCTGCTGGCCACCGTCCATGCCTGGCACCAAAAATCGCTGGCGGGAGAGGAGAGCTGAGCCATGACCTGGGACGAGGGCACGACCTCCGCGACGGTGCTGATCGTGGACGACACCCAGGCCAATTTGATCGCGCTGGAGGCGGCGCTGGGGCCGCTCGACGTGCAGATCATCGCGGCGCGCTCGGGCGCCGAAGCGCTGGAGCTGATCCAAACCACGCCGTTCGCGGTGGCGCTGGTCGACGTGCAAATGCCGGGTATGGACGGCTTCGAGCTCACCCAGCACGCGCGGAAGACGAAGTTGGGGCGCGAGCTGCCCATCATCTTCGTCACCGCCGTGCACAGCGACGAGGCCTGCATGCGCCGGGGCTACGCCAGCGGCGCCGCTGACTACATCACGAAGCCGTATGATGCGCAGATCGTACGCGCGCGCGTCAAAGCCTTCGTCGATTTGTACGAGCAGCGCGAGGCGGTGCGGCGCGGGCAGGTGGCGCTGCGCACGCAAGAGCGCGACGAGGCCACGCGGCGCATGGTCGCCTTCGAGCGTATCGCGAGCGCGGCCTTGGAGACGAACGATCTCAACGCGCTCCTGGACGAGCTGCTGCGCGCGTTCATCGACGCTGCCGACGCCGCCGACTCGGCTGCCATTTTGCTGCGTGACGGCGACTACCTCAGCGTGGCGGCAGCCATCGGGCTCGACCCCGAGCTGCGCGAGACCCTGCGTACGCGCGTGGGGCGCGGGTTCGCCGGCTTGGTAGCCGCGCAACGCAAGCCGCTCGAGGTGGTCGGCGAAGCCGTGACGGAGCTGGTGCAGAGCGCGCCGCGACAACAGCCGCCCAGCGTGATTTACGGGGTGCCGCTGCTGCACGACGGGCAGCTGGTGGGGGTGGCGCAGATTGGCTCTCGGCGAGCTCCGCAGTTCAGCAGCGCCGAAAAGCGTTTGTTCGAAGCGGCGGCGGAGCGCGCGGCGCTGGCGGTCGCCAAGCAACAGCAGGTGTCCGCGCTGAACGAAATCTTGGATACCGCCCCCGCCTACGTGGCCATCGTCAACAGCGATACGCTCGAATACTCGTTCGCCAACCCCATGCTGCGCGAGCTGATGCAGGCGCCGCTGGTGGGCGCCAAGCTCGACGAACGCGCGTGGGGCCAGGCAATCGGCTGGGCGTTGGGCAAGGCACGCATGGGCCAACCCACGTTCATCGACGAGCTGTCGATTCGCGGAACCGAGGGGCGAGGCATCACCTTCCTGCAACTGAACGTGCAGCCATTGCGCAGCAGCGCCGGCGCCGTCGACCGCTTGCTGCTATTTGCCACCGACATTACGGCCCAAGTCAGCTCGCGCAAGCAGCTGGAGCGAGCCGAGCTCGAGCGCGTGCGCCTCTTGGAACGCGAGCGACGCGCGCGGGCTGCGGCCGAGCTGGCCAGCCTGGCCAAGGACGAGTTCTTGGCCACCGTCTCGCACGAGCTGCGCACGCCGCTCAGCGCGATCTTGGGCTGGTCGTCCTTGGCTCGTTCGCGCTCGCGCACCGACGTGGACGGCGCGCTCGCCATCATCGAACGCAATGCCCGCGCCCAAGCGCGCATCGTCGAAGACGTCTTGGATTTTTCTGGCATGTCGCGCGGAAAGATGCGGCTTTCGCTGACGCAGGTGGACTTGCGCGACGTTGCCAAGGCCGCGGTCGAATCGGTGCGCCCGGCCGCCGACGCGAAGAGCATTCGCATCGAGGCGCGTTTGGACGAAAGCTGTCGCTTGCTCGGTGATCCGGGGCGGCTGCAGCAGGTCGTGTGGAACCTGCTGAACAACGCCGTCAAATACACCGGCCAAGGCGGCCAGGTTCGGCTGTGGGTGGAGTCGCTGGGCGGTGTACGGCGCTTGGCCGTGGAGGACACCGGTCAGGGCATCGACGCCGATTTTCTGCCCCACGTGTTCGAGGCGTTCCGCCAAGCCAACGGCTCGACCACGCGGCGCCACGGCGGGCTAGGGCTCGGGTTGGCGATCGTTCATCAAATCGTGCAAGCGCACGGCGGCACGATCGAGGCTCGCTCCGACGGTTTGGGGCGGGGGTCCTGTTTCACCGTGGAGCTGTTGGCCGAAGGCAATCCCGAAGCGTCCGCGCCGAACGAGGTCGAGCCGGGGCCCGATACCGTGCCCGACGCTCGCATTCGGCTGGACGGGCTCAAGGTGTTGATCGTCGATGACGACGCCGACGGCCGCGAGTTCATGGCTCAGGTGCTCGCCGAGCATGGCGCGGTCGTGTCGGCCTTTCCGACGGCTCACCTGGCCCTTTCGGAGTTCGCGCGCCTTCGGCCGGACGTGCTGGTGAGCGACATTGCCATGCCGACGGTCGACGGCTACGAGCTGATTCGTCAGGTGCGGGCACTGGACCCCGAGGCGGGCGGGCAAACCCCGGCCCTGGCCGTGACCGCGCATGCTGGCAAAGAGGTGATGGATCGCGTGCTCCAGTCGGGGTTCCAGCGCTACACGGCCAAGCCGCTCGACGTGCCCGACCTGCTCGTGTGCGTGGCAGAGTTGGCCCAGCCGGGCGATGAAAAGGCCCGCCGTCTGAGCCACTAGGCCGGCCGGGCCGTGCCAATTTTGTACAACTTTTGCGGCCGGGCGCTTCCGCACTCAAGCTGCCTGTCGCCTTGCTGCTGAGCCAACTCACCGTCCTGGTGGTCGATCCAGATAGCGACAATCTCGAGCTGCTCTCGGCGTACCTGCAGCTCGAGGGAGCCACTGTGCTTCAAGCCAGCTCGGTCGCAGCCGCGTTGGAGGTCGCAACCTCTAGCACTAACCCCATCCACGCCGTCGTGAGCGAGCTCTTGCTGGCGGACGGCGATGGTTGCGAGCTGCTGCGGCGCTTGCGAGCCCAACCGAGTCGCCAGTCGGTGCCGGCATTGGCTCTGACCGCCTTGACCGACCCCGATTGGCGGCGCCGCGCTCTGGACGGTGGCTTTCAAGCGTGCGCTACGAAGCCATTCCCGTTGGTCGAATTGGCGCCCCAACTGGCGGCACTCTGCCGCAGGTGAGGCGTCCCGCATCGTACCGGCGTGAACTCGAGACTAGCGCCGCTCCCGCCGGCGTTTTGCCACGCCTTCGTCGCCTCCAGCGAGTCGGTTTCGCTCCTGTTCACCGATGATCCAGCCGACAGGTTTGCCGTGGCGGGTGAGACGCACCCGCCCGCCTTTTTGTGCCGTTTGCAGGACGTCAGCCATGTTTTGTCGGGCTTGAGCTACGGGAACGGGAAGACTCTTCATGCTGGGTACCGGTGCAAAACCAGTGCCGGGGATCGATTCGTGAGCAAGATCGCGGAGTTCATGCCTGCGATTGGGCGAGGGAACGTCAGCGAGAGTGAGTGTCTGCGTGCGGCGGCGCCGCTAGGCGGCACGCACCGTGCAACGCCATGACTGCACTCGAAACGCTCGCATTGGGTGCGGGCTCGACGTGCACGAGGAGTCATCATGAATACGTTCTTCAAACTGGCGTTCCTGAGCTTCGCCGGCTGCAGCGCTTTGGCTTGCAGTCACGATTCCACGCAAGCGTCGAGCGCCGCCAACGAAAACCGGCGCGCCAACGCCCCGGGCGAGACCATGACGGCCGCCTCTGGTACCCATTCGGCCGCCGAGCAGATTGCGTCGGCGCGCTGCGAGCGTGAGCAGAAATGCGGCAACATAGGCGCCGACAAAACCTACTCGTCGTCGCAAGATTGCCTCGCGCGAATTCGTGCGGATTGGCAAGAGGACTTGAACGCTCGCGAATGCCCCGGCGGCGTCAACGTGCACGAGCTCAACGAGTGTCTGGACCAGGTGCGCGCAGAAGCTTGCGGTAATCCGTTCGACAAGCTGGCTCGCATGACCGAGTGTACCCAGGGCCAGATTTGCATTGAATAGTCGGCAAATGCGGGCATGGTGCCGGTTCTTTGGGCCCGGGTAGGAGCTGGCACCGGCCTTGCTAAGGCGCGGGCATGCGTCTTTTTGCTTGTGCCTGTGGTGCCCGAATCTTCTTCGAAAACTCGCAATGCTTGGCCTGTGGCAGCGAGCTGGGCTTCGTGCCGGAAGCGCTGGACATGGCGACGTTCGGGCCGGGACCGGACGGTTCTACGAACCATGGCTTCCGTCGGAAGTGCGAAAATTACGCGCACGAGGGTGTATGCAATTGGCTGGTGCCGGCCGAGAGCGAAGACCCCTTGTGTCAAGCCTGTGAGCTGAACCGAGTCATCCCCAACTTGTCCGAGCCCGAGAACCGGGCGCTGTGGGTCGAGGTGGAGAAGGCGAAACGGCGTCTCGTCTACGGGCTCAAATGTTTGGAGCTGCCGGTGGTGCCGAAGACCCGCGACGAGGAACACGGGCTGGCCTTCGACATCAAAGCCGAGGTCGGCGATGAGCGGGTGCTGACGGGGCATAGCGACGGCTTGATCACGCTCGCGCTGCGCGAGGCGGACCCCGCGGAGCGCGAACAGATTCGGCTCCAGCTCCGGGAGCGCTACCGTACCGTACTCGGGCATTTTCGGCATGAAGTTGGCCATTATTACTGGGACCGTCTCGTGCGCGACGGCGGCACCTTGCCCGAGTTTCGAGAGCTGTTCGGCGATGAGTCCGTGGATTATGCGGCGGCGCTGAAGCGACATTACAGCTCCAGCCCGCAGCTGAAGCCAGACTTCATCAGCACCTACGCTGCCGCCCACCCGTGGGAAGACTTCGCCGAGACCTTCGCGCACTACCTCCACATGGTCGATACCCTCGAGACAGCCGGTCAGTTTGGTTTCACCAGCCCGACGCTGCAGCCGTTTCCTGGCGCCACCGAAGATCTGACCGCGTTGCTGGAAGAGTGGACGAAGCTCAGCGTGGCGCTCAACTCGCTGAATCGCAGCATGGGTGCGCCGGACGCCTATCCGTTCGCCATCTCGCCGCAGGTGGCGGAGAAGCTGGCGTTCGTCCACCGGCTCGTCGGCAAGCGACCCATGAGCGTCGCGGCCTGAGCGGTCACCCCGAGCTCGACGAGCGCGCGACAGAAGAACGGCGCCGAGCGAGCACGTCGGCGCCGTTCGGCTGAAAAGGAAGCGGCGGCTACGCGCCCACGCACGACAGCCAGGTTTCGTGCGCGGACGCGAGCCGCCGAGTCTTGGCGGTCGTCAGGCTAGCTTCGGGCCTTAGCGACTCATGCCCGCGGCCGCTTGCGCGGAGCTTTGGATGACGATTTCCACGCGCCGGTTGTTGGCGCGGCCTTCGGGGGTGTCGTTGGACGCAACGGGGTTGGCTTCGCCCCGACCCACCGCGCGCAGCTTCTCGGGCTTGACCCCTTGGCTGACCAAGTAGTCTTTGACGGCGTTGGCGCGGTCTTGCGACAGCTTCTGGTTCATGTCATCGGCGCCGCGCGAGTCGGTGAAGCCTTCCACCGACACGAGCTTGTCGTCGTCCAGCTCCTTGAGCGACTTGGCCACTTGATTCAGCCGATCACGCGCGATGGGCAAGAGCTCGGCTTTGCCGGTGACGAACAACACCTGGCCGTCCAGGGTGATCACGACGCCGCGCTGCTCTTCCTTCACCTGCGCAATCTTGGACAGGCTGGCCATGGCGGCGGCGGCGCTCTGCTCTGCCTTCTCGCGGGCCTGCTTCTCGGCGTCGAGCTCGGCTTTGCTCTTCTGAATTTGCGTTTGCTGGTCGGCGATTTCTCGCCGCGCGTTGCTGAGGTTGTCCCAGGTCGCGGCCAGGGTCTTCTTGGCTTCGGTGGCCTGCTGGATGGCGCTACGGCGCAAGGTGTCCTGCTTGGCGCGGTAGGCTTCCTCGGCTTCGGTCTGTTCGCGGCGGTCGCGCTCGTAGGTGCCGTAGACGCTGGCGTACTGCGCTTTGCGCTGCGCCACGTAGGCAAGGCTACGTTCTTCGAACGAGCCGGAGTCATCCGCGTGCGCGGACTCGGCTCTTTCCAAGGCCTGCTTGGCCGAAAGCAGCTTGTCGGGTGAGTAGGTCGCGGCGTCCGACTGCCGCGCCTGATCATAGGCGCGACGCGCGTCCATCAGCTCCGGAGTGGGGCCGGCGGTTGCGCAACCGAAGGCGAGTAACAACGTCGACGAGCAAAGTATGTTCGTGAATTTCATGACTCGATCTCCTGTGTGGATTTTCTGGCTTTCCCACGATTACCGAGAATTCCGCTATTGCTGCGGATTCTGCAGCGCGGCGACGTCGGCCCGGGCCTTCCTGACGTTGGCGTTGGCTTGCGCTTCGCGCGTGATCATCAAGGCCACTTGTGCGTCGGCGTCGGCGCGCTCGAGTACGAGCCGCGCTTCGTCGCCCTTGTTGTCGTCCAGCAGAGCTTGCGCCTGCTTCAGTTGATCGCGCGCCATCTTCAAATGGAGCGCGGCCTGCGGGTTTTGATCGGCGCCAACCGCGGCGGCGGCGCTGATCGAAGACTGCGTATCAGCCACCTTGGCCGGCGGCAGCGAGCTTCCTCCGCAGGCCACGACCAAAATGGCAAACAAAGTGGTGCTTGCAAAACGATTCATCGTGTCCTCCTTCAAGTCGAAACTAACGACGCGGACGTCAGAGCAACATCCGCGCCAGTTGGAAGCCCGCCTATGCCGGCTTTTGCCCCATGAATTGGGCCCTAATCGTCCCAACGTGCGGACGTGTCACACCACACCCGCGCGTCAGCTGCCTTGAGAATGAGAGGAAGAGACAGCGCCGTTGGCGACCTGCGACAACGAGCGCAACGCCTCGTCCTTCTGCTCACGCACGGCGTCCATGGCCGCGCCGCCGAGCTTGCTCGCCTCGGTGCCGAGGCGACGGCGCGTCTCGGTACCACTGGCGGGCGCGAAGAGAATGGCGGCGCCGGCGCCGACGACCGCGCCCGCTACGACCAAGCCCAGATTTTCCAGGAAGTGGCTGCGGCGGCGCGACAGCCCGACGGTACCCAATACGTCTTCAATCTCGATACCAGAGACGGTCTTCGCGATTTTGGATGCAGCGATGGCGGTACCCAGTGACATTAGTAGCTTCTTCGTTTCCATGTGAATGCACTCCTTGCCCGCGCTGAATGCATCCGCCATGCCGCGCGCCCGCCAGCGACTATTCGCGCGAGCGCAGAGATTCGACGCGCCATTTGGAGGGCGCCTCGGTCACGCCGGGTCAGGACGCCACGTGGGCGTCAACCGCGAGGACACTCGAAGCAAACCGTCAGGTCACCGGCGGAGGAGCGTGCCACCGACAAGCTTCCGCCCACGCGGCGGGCCAAGCCCAAACATAGAGAAAGCGCTTCGAATGCGTCGCAATCGACGCCTCGCTCCGGCGGTTCCAGCCAATCGAAGTTGCTGGGAGGCATATCCAAACCCGGCAGCCCGAGCTCGAACGCAATGGCGCTCTTACCTTGCTCTCCCGCGTCCAAGCGCACGGACTGCCCGGCGGTGGCTCGGCGAATGCCCAGCGACAACAGCGTCGTCAGCACCAGCGCGGACAGCGACGCTTCGATTTTCAGCGTATCCACGCGGTCGGCGGAAATGTCGAGCGAAACGCCCTTGAGCTCGGCGATGGGGCGGTACACCGCCGCACACTCCGAAAGTACTTCGCCCACACTGCGTCGGGCCGCGGCTGGCTCTGTTAGGCCGAAATAGTCAATCAACCGCCGCACGCGCACGCTCAACCGCTCGACCTGCTCTTCGATGCGTCGGAGGTTGCTCTCGACGGCTTCGGGGCTTGGGTTGGTGCGGATCAGCGCCGCGCGCCCAGCGATGATGTTGAGCGGGGTACCGATGAGGTGACCGGTGACGGAGACCATGCGCGTGCTCGCGGCGCGGCGCTCCGCATGGCGTAATTCATCCAAGCGGGCTAGCAGGGCTGCTGGATCGGGCTTTTCTGTCGCCGGAGCGGTCATGAGTAGGGTTCTGTCTCCCCGAACGAACCCGGAGGGGGGGGGCGGTGGACGTCAAGGGTCGAGCAGCGCTGCGAGCGTATCGGGCATGACGGGCTTGACCACGTAGGCGTCGAAGCCAGCCGCGCCTGCGCTTTCACGCATGGCGCTGTCCGAATAGCCCGTCAGAGCCACGAGGCGCGTTGGGATGCCGGTGTTGTTCACCATCGCTAGTCGCAAGAGCCGAGCCAACGCGCAGCCGTCGATCTCGGGCAGACCGAGATCGATGAGCGCAACGTCCGGGCGTTCGTCGCGTGCGCGAGCCAAGGCCTCGGCGGCGTTGGCGGCGGCTAGGGGTCGGTGGCCGTAAGACGACACCAGCTCGCCCAGCATCTCGCGCGAGTCGTCGTCGTCTTCCACGATCAGTACGCAACGCGAGCTGGAGACCCCCGACAGCAACGACGTATTGCTCATGCCTACAGAGTAGTCGCGCGCTCGCTCGCTTGCTCGCTGCGTTTTGCCCCGTACGCGAGTGTCTCAGTGGGCTCCACGACGTCCGCGCGCGGGCGGCATCTCGCGGTTTCATGCGTGTCCGCTATCGGCACGCCGGTTGCTTGATCGCCGCAATCATGAAGACCGCACGCCGACCGCTGCCGCCCCCCGGCGCAATTCCCGAGCCGGGAGAGCTCGTGCAAGGGCGCTATCGGGCTCTGCACGAGCTGGGCCGAGGCGGCATGGGCGTGGTGTTGGCGGCGCGCGACGAGATGCTCAATCGTGAAGTGGCGCTGAAAGTGATGCTTCCGCACATGATGAGCTCACAACAAGCGGTGGAGCGCTTCGTGAACGAGGCCCGCAGCTTGGCCCAGCTGGACTGCCGCCACGTCGTGAGGGTTTGGGACTTTGGCACCATTTCCGAGCCGACGACCAGCGCCGGGTTGGCCTTCATGGTGCTCGAGATGCTGCGTGGCGAAGACCTGTTCAGCGTGGCTGCACGCGAGGGCGGTCTATCACCCTCACGGGTGGTGCGCTACGCCATCGAAGCCTGCGCCGGGCTGGCCGCGGCTCATGCCCGCGGCATGGTCCATCGCGACCTGAAGCCGGAGAATCTGTTTCTGGCCATCGAGCCCGACGGTAGCGAATGCCTCAAGGTGCTGGACTTCGGCATTGCACGAAGCCGTGGCCGTAAATCGCTATCGGCGGGCAGGACGGGCGTGGGCTCGCCGGGCTATATGTCGCCCGAGCAAGTCGAGGCCCCCAGCACCGTCGACGCGCGCAGCGACATCTGGGCGCTGGGCGTGGTGATGTACGAGCTCTTGGCGCATCGCCCCGCCTTCATCGGCGACGACCCTCATAGCCTGTGCCTGCAGATCTTGACGGCTCCGGTCACGCCCCTGAGCGAGCTACGTCCCGACTTGCCGCCGGCGCTCGTGTACGTGGTCGAGCGCTGCATGGAGCGCGACCCGGCGCGACGCTTCCCCAACGTGGCGGAGCTGGCCGAAGCTCTCGCCCCCCTCGACGACTGGGCCCCCGAGAGCGATGCCGAGCGAATACGTCGTCAGCTCGACGCCTCGACGGCCACGATCGGAGTCTACGTGCGCCCCCGCGAGGCCTCGGCCAGCGACGGGGACTTGAGCGGCATTCGTCGCGCCAGCGTGATCGGGCCTACCCGCAAGCGCCGCAGTTGGTCGCTATTGGTGGCGGCGTTGGTGTTCTTGCCAGCCGTTGCGCTCATTCCGCGCGTCGTTCAAGCCCCCGAGCTCGCGCCGGCGCGCGCTTGGACGGCCCACGCGGCCGAGCAAGCCAAGGCGGCTTGGGTTGCAACCAGAGAGCGCGCGCGCGAGCTATGGAAGAAAGAAACGGCGGGCGGGGGCCCCGAAGCGGCTCCCAGCGAGCGGTAGCTCGGCGCCACGGCTCGCTGGGCCTTGGCCTGGTTACGGCACGATGCCGACGCAGTCGTCGGCGCAGTTGAAGGTCGCCGAAGTGCACGAGCGGTCGTCGATGCAAGCATCGCACGCGCGCAACGCACGCTGCTTGTCGTCGTCGCTGCCGGCGCGGCTCTCACACTTGTCGCTGCAACCATCGACGTCGTAGTCGGAGTTGAAGCAATCCGCGTAGCGCTTGCACACCGTGTGGCAATCGACGCTATTGGTGATCTCGTCCACGGTGTCGCTACAGCCGACGACGCCGGTGAAGAACAAGCCTAGAGCCAGACACAGGGGGTATTTGAAGCCGTTTTTCATGATGTTGGGGGTCCTCGAAAAAAAGGAGCGCGGGTAGCGTCGGCACGTGCCGGCGCACACCCGCACCCGAAGTCGAAAAGAGACGAGTCGAAGCCGAGAATTGGCGACGGCTCGAGCCGGCGCCGCTACGTCAGCGCGCGACGTAGCTGGGCGGATCGCTGGCGGGGAAGGACTGCCAAGAAGCCTCGTCCACGCTGTCCCGCTGCCCCTCACCGAAGCGGTGACTGACGTCGCGTTCGATCCAGCGTTGCAAGCGCTGCATCGACTCCTTGAGCGGTTTGTCGGTGACGCCGCGGACGAGCAAGGCGGCCCCGCCCAAGACGAGCAGGGGCGCCAACGGACCGCCGCGCCAAAGCGCCGCGGTGGCGAGCCCTAGACCGCCCAGGATGCGCGCCGTACGTTTGCGTTGGTTCCGCGCCTGCACGCGCTTGCCCATGCTGATGATGTCGAAGGTCATGCTGTTCACCATTGACCCGCTCAAGCAGGCGCCGTGCCAACTCCTCGACGTCGTGGCCCGAATCGTGCAGCCGTTCCGTCGCGCGCCTCGGCGCATCGTCGAGGACGAAATCGAAGGAGTCGAAAAAGATGCAAACGCACACTCAGCAAACCGGCGGCAAGACGGCGACGGTCGATCAACTGAATTCGTTCCTACGTGGCGAGCTGTCGGCTGCCGAGACCTATCGCTTGGCGCTGGATCGGCTGGATCGCAGCGAGCATCGCCCCTCGCTGATTCAATGCTCCCGTTCGCACGAGGAGCGGGCCCGGCTGCTCACCGAGGCAATTTTGGGCCGCGGCGGCGAGCCCGCGGAGAGCTCTGGTGCTTGGGGCACCCTCGTGCGCCTGCTCGAGCGCAGCGCAGCCGGCATCAGCGAAAGCGCCGCGGTCTCGCTGCTCGAGGAAGGTGAAGACCACGGCCGCGACGACTACCTGCGCGACCTCGAGAAGCTGGAGCCGAGCGCGCGTCAGCTCGTAGAGTTTGCCATTTTGCCGGAGCAGCGCCGGACGCACGATACGATCAAGGCCGTGAAACGCTCGCTGTCGTAAACTGCTCCCCGTGAGCGCTTGCGATGCTCGAGAGCCCTGAAGCCGTGACGCTTCAGGGCTCTCGCGTTCACGCCTGGATTCTCACAACACCAAGGCCGCGTGCGCGCCGAGCGTGAGAAACTTCAGCGCCGAGCCGTCCTCACGAGGGAACATCACGTTGTAGGCGCCGTGCACGCCGAGATCGATCAGCGGCAAGAGCGTGAAGTCGATGGCCAAACCGCCGTCCATGATGGGGGCGGTGCGGCTCTCCAGGCCAGCCACGTGGGCGACGCCCAAATGCCCGAAAATCGAGGGCTCGACGATCTTGCCGATGGCCAAGCGTCCGCCCAAAAAGCCACTGTATAGCTTGGTCTCGTCGTTGCCGCCGAAGGCGTGATAGCTGCCACCGAACTCGGGCGTCAGCGAAATCAAGAACAAGTCGAATTCTTGACCGAGCCGAATGGCGCCGCCCCCACCCGACTTCGTTTCGGGCGCATCCAACGCGCTTCCGAAGTCGAAGTCGACCGCGATGTGAGTCCTGCTCGTGTCGTCGTCACGGCGACTGTGACGAGGAGGGTCGTCGTAACGTCGCGTATCGTCATCGGCGCGCGCAGGCGTGGTGACGACGGCAAGGCTGGCGACGGCGCCGAGCCCGAACAATAGGTGGCGGAGGGAGTTCGGAAGCCGATGAGATGCTGACATGCAGCTGCTCGAAGCAACGTGCATGCCATCAGCTGGGCGTCGGCGCCGTCCTGGGCGTCGGCGCCGTCGCCCTCGCCGGCTTCGCCGAAGGATCTTCCAGACGGCTCACCAGCTCTTGGGCGACGCGTTTTGCCAACAGCCGCAGCGCCCAAATTCCCGCGGTTTTCGCGAGGGTTCCGAGCGCAGACGGCTGTTGGGGCGCAAGCCAGCCAGCGCTGCGGCGTCGCCGCCGTTCGACGACGATCACCGCGGCGCTGACCAAAGCGGCTGCACCGGCCACGACCAGCGCGGTTTGCAACGCGGGCTTGAGCTCATGCCTGACTTGTTGCATCAGTTCTTTTCCGCTGGTCGCGGCCTCGTGCAAGCTGCGCGAAAGCTCGGCTTTGTGCTTTTGCACCTGCGCTTCGGCGAGAGCAATCTCGTCGATGCCATTCGTAGGGGAGTTGGAGCGCGCTATCACGTCGACACTCGCCGTCCGAAGATCAGCGAGACGACTGCCAGCACCAAGAAGACGAGGAACAGGATTTTGGCAACGCCGGCCGCGCTGGCGGCAATGCCACCAAACCCGAACACCGCAGCCAACAGCGCAATCACGAAAAATACGGCAGCCCAATACAACATGGCAAACTCCTTTGATGAGCGCGCCTAGCGCCTGAAGCGGGAATAAGCAGAAGGCGTGCCACGACCAGAATCGGGAAAGCCGCGCGACATTCGAGGCAAAACGGGCGCGCGAGACATCGCAAGTGACTCAACGAGGCCAAACGCCCCGCGCGCCGCGCCATCATCGCTCGGGCCCGTCAATCCACGGTACGCACCGGCGGCTCGTCTTCGTAGGTTGGCAGGTGCGGCTCGTCCGGAGAGTCCGGCGTGACGGGCTCCGGCGGTGGGGGCGCTGGCTCCGGCACGGGCGTCGGCCGGGAGGGGACGTTGGCGCCGCGAAGTGGTTCGGGGGTTAGCGGTTGAGCGTTGGGGTACATGCCCCGTGCCAAGCACGCAACGTGCCGCTAGCGCCCGCCGGAAGCACGCTCGAAGGCACACCGGGCTCGCTCCGAAATGCCTCACGAACGCCTCGACCCGCCAGAACGCCCCGCGCTCGGTCGCGCCCGCTCAAACCTTCTTGGGACGCGGCATGTTCAAGCGTTCCAAGTGGTTAATCAGCGTGCGGCGCGAAACGCCCAACAACTGTGCGGCGCGCGTCTGGTTGCCCGCGCACTGCTCCAACGCCTGCGTGATGCGGGCGCGCGCCGTGTCTGGATCTTCGCCCAAACGACCTTGTTGCATACCGCTGATGGGGTCGGGGCGGCTGGCAGCAGGGCTCGACGCCTTGTTGGCCCAGGCCGCGGCGCCCGAGGGAATGAACACCTCGGTAGCTTCCATGTCCTCGGGCGGGAAGAGATCGTTCTCCTGGGCGCCGTCTTGCGGAATGTGCTCGACGTCGATGTCGCCGGCGCCGCACAAAAAGGGCGCGCGCTCCATCACGTTCTTGAGCTCACGCACGTTGCCGGGCCACGAATAGCGCTGCAGCGCCTCGACCGCGGCTTGTGACAAACGCGGAAGCGGCAGCCCAGAGCGCCGACAGAAGCGCTCCAAAAATAGCCGCGCCAGCGGCTCGATTTCGAGCGGGCGCTGGCGGAGGGGCGGAATCGAAAACTCCACGCCCGCGATGCGATAGTACAAGTCTTGGCGAAACTTGCCGAGCCGAGCTTCGGCGCGCAGATCGCGGTTGGTCGCCCAAATGAATCGCACGTCGATGGGGCGCGGCTTGGTGGCGCCGACGCGCAAGATGGTCTTCTCCTCGAGCACCCGCAACAGCTTGGCCTGGGTCGACAACGGCATCTCTCCGATTTCGTCCAGGAACACCGTGCCTTGGTCGTTCGATTCGAGCAGGCCCACCTTGGTCTGGGTGGCGCCCGTAAAGGAGCCACGCTCGTGCCCGAACAGCTCGGATTCGAGCAGGGTTTCCGACAGCGCGGCGCAGTTGAGGCGCAAGAGCGGGCGGCCGCGACGGTTGGAGCGCGCGTGAATGGTCTCGGCGAAGATCTCCTTGCCCGCCCCCGTCTCTCCGGTGATGAGCACCGAAATGCCGCTCTGCGCGGCGCGCACCGCGATTTCGTAGGCGCGCTTCATCTCCGGATCGATCAGGACCGGCGGCCCGATGTCGCTCGGGGGACGGCTGGAGATGGCGGACACGGCCAGGGGACGCGCGCCGCTCGGCACTTGCACCAGGATCAGCGCGATGCCGGCGCGGATGAAGTCGCCCGGCCCCAACGTGCGCCGCTCGGCGGGACCTAGGCGCGAGTCCACGTCGTCGCGGTGGGTCGGCTCGTCGACGAGTGGGTCGCCTTCGTTGCGGAAGAGCGAGGTGCCGTTGGCGCTGCCCAAGTCTTCGACCTCGACCACGTCGCCGACGTGCAAGGCGAAGTGGAACCGCGAGACCGATGGATCGTCGATACGCAGATCGTTGCTCGCGCTCCGGCCAACCCGCACCGTACCGCTCTCGGGCAGGTGAAAGACGCTGCAATGCTGGCGGAGGTACACCAGCACCTCCAGCGCGCCCGGATGTGCATCCGGTGCTCCGGGACGATGAGTATGGTGGTCGCTCACGTGCTCTGGCATGCCTTCACGTCAACGCGAACGGAGTGGTGGGGGAGAACTTCAGTATTTATTGCACGAGTCGCGCAGTTTGACTGCGCAACTCGTGCAGAAGCGTAATCACTTACATTGCCCTACGCTTGCGGCGTCGGGCTCTTTGCGCGCTCAGCACCAGCGCCAAGAAGACGAGCGCGGAGCCCAATGTCGGGCGAGGTGCTCCGCTCAGCGCACAACCGCTGTCGTCGTCGCTCGCGTCGGGTTTTTCGGGACCGCCGCCGGCGCTGGTTGCGGCTGTGCCGGCCGCGCCGGCGCCGGCCGCGCTGTCCGCGCCGGCCGCAGCGGGTTCCGTCCCGGAAGCGCCGGCGGCTCCACCTTCGCCATCGGGCCAAGGCGAACCTGCGCCGGCCGCCTCGAACGCAGTTTTCACGAGCGGCGTGAAGAAGCTGACGTCAGTGTACTTGGCGGAAGCGTTGGCGTTGGTGCAATCCATGGACACCGACGAGAAGACGCCCACCAACTCGCCGTTGTCGGAAAGCGCAGGACCGCCACTGTCACCTTCGCACGGCCCCTCAGTCACGGTGAAGGTGCGGATCCACTGGCCGACGGCCGTCACGCTCACCTCGCGCTCGGTGCGTGGGTTCAATACGGTCGGATCGACGCCCCCGAATCCGATTGCCGTGAGCACGTCTCCGGGGCTAACGGGCCCCCCGCGGTGCAGAGGCACCGTCGGAAGGTCGAGCGCGCGATCGAGCACGACGAAGGCGATGTCGTTTTGGCAGATCGTCGTCGAGCCGCTGGTGACGAGCCGCGCGCCTTGGGCCAACGGCTCGCCGTCCGGCAGCGGCCCCGCGTAAATCGTCACCTTTTCCGGGGCGACGGTGGCACCCAGCTGCGACCCTTGGCTGCCCGAAACGTCGTTGCCGGTGGCGTCGCAGGTGAACGGTATGTTCGATGGATTGCGGGAGATGACGTGAAGCGCGGTGACGATCAGGTTTGGCGCCAGCACCGACCCGCTGCCTGCCTTCGCGACTGGCGAGCCGCCCAAGTTGGCGATCTCCGCCGTCACGTACACGACTGCCGCGTGGTCGTTGCCGGTCTCGGTGCCGCCGATGACACCTAGTTTCTGCTCGGCGACGGGCTCAGGCGCGCCGCAGCCGAACAGCGCCGCGCTCACCACCAAGCGACCGAGGCCGTGCCTCAGAAGTTGGTGATGCATGGCAGGGGCTTGTCTTCCAACATGTTGCTCGTGGGATCGTAGCGCAGCACGTCGCGGTCGGGGCCCAACGGGAACGTCGCTTCGGTCGCAGTGCCAGCGTCGTTGAGGCAATACACGCTGCCGATGCCCTTGCGCGTACCGCGCGCCACGTTCCAGTCCGGTTCGCCCAGCGTGAGGCGAAGACCGATGTCCTCGTCGTTGTCGAGCGCGGTCAGGATGCTCGAGATGGCCATGGGCCCGACGTTGTAGGAGGTGCCTTTGACCAGGCGCTGCATACCGGTTGCCAAGTCACGCCCTCGCAGCGAAGGCACCTCGCCGGCGGCCGCGGCCGAATAAATCAACAGGTAGCCTGCGTCATACACGCTCTCGGAGCCAAGCACGACGGACGGGTCGGAGAGATCGCCGCTGGCGGCGATCATGCGGTCTTCGTACTGGCCCAGCAGGGCCGCGTCCGGAGCGGAGGCGTAGGCGACACCGACGATGCGGTTGAAAAATGATTTCCAACCGCCGGCGGTTTCGTTGCGCTTGGCGGCGTACAGCGACCAGGTTTCGGGCGCCATGGTCGAGCCCAGCAGGTAGAACGGGCGTTGCTGTTGGCTGGTCTTGCTGGACCAGGTGGTGCCGTTTTCGAGTAGCGGGAAGACGCCTTCGATGAACTCGGAGCCGGCCAACGCCACGATGATGTTCGGGGCGAAGTCGAACAGGTTGGCGGCCAGCGTCGCCACGTCAGGGGAGTCACTGAGCAACGCTGAGTCGACCGAGAAAGGTTTGACTTGGAAGTCGGCGAGCTCCGGCAGCTCGAGCAGGGCGTCGCGCACGTCCGTCTCGCTCGCCACGTTGGCGGCCACGACCGCGACGCGCAGCGGGGCGCCGGGGCTGGGCAGCTTCAGATAAGTCTCGTCGCGACGTAGGTAGGTCTCGGTTCGTTTGAGGAGCGGACCGAACGCCGGCGCCAGGTCGGTGGTGGCGCCGAGCATATGCCAGAGCCGTCCGTCGTCGTTGAGCGCGGCCAGCTCGCTGTCCTGCTCGTAGGGGCTGATGACGAAGGTGCCAGCCGCGTCGAGCTTCTGCGAAAACACCGCCTGAAGGTCCTTGGCCTGTAAGCCCGAGACGATTCCGGGAACGTGCAGCGTATCGATCAGATGCCCGAGACTGGGAGTGAAGGCGTCGATGGTTCCCGGAGGATTGTTGGGAAAAGACGAGTTGCACACCACGAAGGCGAGGGTGCGGCGCGTGCCGTTGGGGCCACCGCGTAGGCCCGTCACTTTGGACGTGAACTCACTGACCACGAGATCGAGATTGCGGGTGACGATCGAACGGCTGACGCCGTCAGGCGCGAGCGCGTACGCACCGAAAATGATCGGCTCGGCCGCGCGCAGATTTTGAGCCCCGACCACCAGCGGGCACTCGTCGGTCAAGAGCGAGACGCATTGCCCGGCCTGGCACACGAACGGCTGTCCGAAGTTGGCGTCGATGCAGTCGCCGTTGTCCGCGCATTCGGCGACGCCGGGCGTGCCGGCAGCACCGCCGTCACCCGCTTCGGGTTTCGTCGGGCTGCCGCCATCGCTGGGAGGAGCGCCTGCGCCGCCGCTGGCCATGACCGTGGGGGCCACGCACACGCCTGCGTCGCACACGGAATAGGCCGCGCCAAGCTTGCGGCAATCAGCCGCAGTCGAGCACTGATCGGCGCTCAAATCGTAGAGCAGCGAGCAACCAGGTGCCGTTCCCAGCACCCCAAACGCGAGCCAGAAGCCCGCTGCCGTCAATCTCCGCCAAGTGCTCTGCATCTCAAGCCAGGAAACTTAGCACGCTTGCCGCGATGTTTTCGAATCTACTGCGGGGGCCAGGTGGCGGGGCAGGTGTGGTTCACGCCGACGTAGTTCTCACACGCGATGGCATCGTCGAGGAACGGGTAGCAGTTGTCGCTACCGTCGGCGCCAACGCCGTCAAGGCACGCGACACCGAACTCCAGGTTGTTGCTTTCGAATGCGTCGATTTGACACTGATAGAAAGCGTCATACTTGGCATTGCAGGTGTCGCAGGGTGGAACGGTCTGAAAGCTTTCGCGGTCTGCGGTTAGGCCAGGCACGCAGTCGGCGCACTCGGTGGGGTCAGCGCAGTTGGCCGCAACCCACGCGGAGCAGGTCTTCTGAAACTGGTTGGCCGAGCCACAGGCGTAAACGAGCTCGGGCTCGCCCGCGCCGCCCGCACCAGCAGCACCAGCAGCACCGGCAGCGCCACTAGATCCCGGGGCTCCGCCCATGTCGACGTTGCCACCAGCTCCTGCGCTGTCTCCGCCCGCGCCGGCTCCAGCCTCACTGGCTCCGCCCATGCCGCCCTCGCCCGCGCCGCCCGTTCCGGTCCCTGCGCTGGCTTTGCCACCGCTACTGTTGCCGGCCTTGTTCGTGGTGCCGCCCGGAGACGAGCCACCCGTCTTGCTGCCGGAAGCGCCAGCGCTGCCGCCGTTGTCATCGTCGCTGCTGGTGTCATCGCCGCTGCACGCGCTGAGCGCCATGCTGCCCGCTGCCAGCGCCAAAACGAACACGTACTTCATTCGCTGTTTCATGATTTCCCTCACAAGCCAAAGCAGTCAGTGAATCATCACTTGACCGTGTTGTGCAACGGCGTATCAGCCGTCTCGCTTTAGGCCTGTAGGGGAATCATGTAGGCGACTGTAGTTTCAGCTGCCCTGCCCGCGACAAAAAGCCGCGAGCCGACTCGGAGAAACCGAGCCGGCTCGCAGCCGAGCGTAGGTTGTACGTCGTCTAGCGGCGAGAGCGCAGCTTACAGGTAGCAGTACCGATAGCTGCCGGTCGCCTTCACGATGCCGGGGGAGAACAGCGTCGCGCCGTACGGCTTCTTCTTGCAGGCGGCGCCAATCGGGAAGATCGACGGGGTCGGATCTTCGGTGCTGCGCCAGGTCTCGGCGGTGGGCGACTTCACGTCGACGCCGTAGACGGTGCCGCCGATCTGGCTCGGGGGCACGAAGTCGACGTTGAACGGGTCGACGTCGATGGTGCCGTTGGCCAGGTCGATGCGCACGTCGAGCACGTCATTGCCGCGCATGTAGCCGAGCGTCACGAGCTTCGCGCGGATATCGGTCCAGTTGCCGCTGGTCACCGTCACCTTGTAGGTGTCGACGGCGCTGCAGGTCGGCGCGCTGGTCGAAATCACGATCGAGCTGGCTTGATTGTCGAAGGCGCCGAGGCTGCCGGCGTCTGCGGTTTGCACTACGTTCGAGCCGCCGAATTGGTCGTCTTGGTAGAGCGTCACCTTCATGCCGGACCGCACCTTGAGCGACGACAACTGATCGTTGCCGATCTTCAGGTCCGCCATGCGGTAGTTACCGGTGCGCAAGCATTGAGTCGTGCCCGTGAAGTTGGCGCCGGCATAGAGGGTGGCGGCGCAGTTGGTGAGCGCCAGGGTGTGAGGCAGCCCGGTGCGGGTCGGGGACCGCATGGTGGTGTACGGCGCTGGCTCGGAGGAGTCGGTGATGTAACCGATGTAGTCCTCGTTCTGCTTTTGAGCCGCAAAGCCGGACATCAGCATCGAGCGAATCTGGTTCGGGCTGATGATCGGCTTGCTGTTGACGATCACGTCCTGATCGCCGTCCTGCGCGCCCAAGCCGGCCGTCACCGCCGGGCAGCCGCTGCGTCCGCGGCTCGCGCACAGCGAGTAACCGGAGGGCGAAATCTGCAGGCGATCACCGCTCGGAGCTACTTGCAAGTCCGTGGTGAACTCCCAACGCCCGAAATCCTCGGCCGCGTCGTAGGCCAGGTGGGCGAGGAACGGCTTCCATTCGAGGCCAGTCACGCTGCAGCTGACGATCTCTTGCTGCGTGGTGCCGACTTCTTCGGGGGTGGCGCTGTTGACGCTGCACGCGCCCATCGCGACAGCAGTCAGGGCGAGGGCGGTTACCTTTTTAAACATCTTGTAGACTCCTTGGGTGTGCCGAGCGGGGGCTCGGGTCGTTACGCTCGGCCATCCGTTTTGCACGGCACATGCCAAAGGTCTGACGGTGAGTCGCGTGAGAATCGGGCGGAAATGTCCCGGAAATCTCCGCTGTAGGTCGGGCGCGCAGAGCGTGTTCTTCACTCCGTGGGGTGCACCGACTTGTGCAATGTGCACAACCTGCACTGCGCTAGTTGTGCAACGCTTGTTGTGCAACGAAGCGCCAGAGCACGACCAGCACCACCAGCAACAGCAGCAACACCACGGCGTTGCGCGCAGGACGACCGCCCGTATTTACGGGGGTTTGGGGCGCGCGGGGCTGGGGAGCCGCCGAAGAGCCATCGGCCTTGACAGGAACGAAATCGACCAGCTCGGTGGCATCCGAAGCGCGTGGTCTGGTCACGGGCAGCGCTGGGCGTGCCATGGGCAGCGTGACCGATGGCGCTTGACCGGGCTCGGTGATGTTCGGGTCAGCCGGGGGTGGTGTCGCGCCCTGCGGCTTCCTGCCGACCCAAAGCCCCGGTGGCGCCGTGATCATGCCGCTGCCCGCGGTCGGCGTCTCGCTGTCGTAGTCGTTCATCAGCTGGTTCACCAGCAGATCGGGCGCGACGCGGTTTTGCGACAAGAGCGCGTCGTTGCGGGCGCGAACCTCCGGGCTGATGCGCTCTTTCACGCATTTGGCGACGTCGGTGGCGGTCACCAGCTTGCCGGTGCCGATCAGCCATTCTTCCAGCGCCACTTGCATGTCTTCGGCGGTAGCAAAGCGCTCCGCCGGCGAGGGCGCGAGCGCTTTGACGATGATGGTCTGCAGCGCTTCCGGGTAGTCCGGGCGCAGGGCGCGCGGCAGTTTGTACTCGTTCAGCAGGATCTTGCGCAGGGCATCGGCGCCGTTGCCGAACGGTCGCGAGCCGAGCGTAGCCACGTACAGCACGCAGCCCATCGCGTACACGTCGGCGCGGCGGTCGACGGGGCTGCCCGAGATTTGCTCGGGGGGAATGTAGGCAAACTTGCCCTTCACTTCGCCGGTCTTCGTGCGCTCGTGCAGCTGGTAGCGCGCCTTGGCGATGCCGAAGTCGCTCACCTTGGCTTGACCCTGCATCGATACCAAGATGTTGGGTGGCGAGATGTCCCGGTGAACGACGCCGAGCGGGGCGCCGTCCGGCCCCACCGTTTCGTGGGCGGCGTGTAGGCCTGCGCAGGCGTCGGCGATGATCCGAGCCGCGATGCGCAAATCGAGGGCGACCAGCGCGTCACCCTGGCGCAGCAGCCCGGCGAGCGAGTCACCCGCTACCCATTCCATGGCCATGAACAGGCGATCACCGTGCCGGCCGAGCTCGTAGGTCTCGCACACGTTGGGGTGATGAATCGAGGAAGCGACGGTGGCTTCGTCGATGAACATGCGCGCGTAGTTCTCGTCGCCCGACATCTCACCGCGCACGAGCTTCAGCGCCACGGTTCGGGCGAAGCCAGCGCCGCTGGGCCGCGCCGTCCACACCTCGCCCATGCCGCCGCTCGCCAAGAGTGACGTCAGCTGGTAGCGCCCGATGACGTCGCCCGGCGATAGCTGGTCGCCCGGGTCGGACGCCATGTGTGGCTTGGTCGTACTCCTCGTGACAGTCATCGGGCTATAGCGGGCAACAGAATTGGTCGTATGCGTTTAGTGGTAGCGCGGTCCCCGGTTAACCATGTCAGAATGATCTTTGGTCCCATGCGCCTGGCCAAACCTAAAGCTACGCGAAGATGCCATCGGAGGACTAGCGTTTGTGACTGAGCTCGGTCCTGCGTCGAAGATCGGCCGCTATCAGCTGGTCGCACCCATTGGTGCGGGCGGCATGGGGCGCGTTTGGGTGGCCCTAGACACGGCCGCGCCGTCGCTCCGGCTCGTGGCCGTCAAGACCACGCTGGCCGGGGCCGTCACCTCGCCCGAATTCTGGGCCATGTTGTCCGACGAGGCCTCGCTGGCTTCGCGCATCAATCACCAGAACGTGTGCGCGACGTACGAGCTCGGCGAAGAGGACGGCATCCACTTCTTGGTCATGGAGTGGTCGGACGGCGCTTCGTTGCGCGACGTGCTCGACGCCGCTCCCAACAAGCGCATCCCCTACGAGCTGGCGGCGTTCGTGGGCGCCAGCGTCGCTGCAGGTCTGCATGCGGCGCACGAGCTGACGGACGATGACGGTCATCCGCTCGGTGTCGTGCACCGCGACGTGTCGCCGCAGAACGTGCTCGTGTCCATGCGCGGCCACGTTCGGCTCGCGGACTTCGGCGTGGCGAAGGCGCGCGGCCAACAACACAAAGCGACCGAGACCGGCGAGGTGAAGGGCAAGCTTTCGTACATGGCGCCCGAGCAGGTGACGTCGAAGGCGATCGATCGCCGCGCCGACGTGTTCGCGCTGGGTTGCGTGCTGTACGAAGCGTGCCTCGGTATCAGGCCCTTCCACGGCGCCGACGCGCTGGCCACGATGTACAAAATCTTGGAAGCAGACCTGACGCCGCCGCGCGTGGTCGATCCGGCTTTCCCGGAAGCGCTCGAAGCCGTGCTGTTGAAGGCGCTGTCCAAAGACGTCAACGCGCGCTACGCCACCGCCGACGAATTGCGCGCCGCGCTGATGGAATACCTGTCGACCACGCGCCGTTTTTTTGCCGACAAGCACGTGGCCGAGTTGCTCACCGGTGAGCTCGGAGAAGGTCTGCGCGAGCGCAATCGGGTGATTTTGGCCACCGGTGAGCTGCTGCGCAAAGGCGAGACGGACCCGCGCCGCCTGTTCACACCCCGGCCGCCCGAGCCGACGCGTACGCTCACTCCCGAGGGTGGTGTCGAGCGCAGCGTGACGCAGGCGTTGCAGGGGCAGGGGCCGACGCGCTCGCGCTTGCTGGTGGTCGCGGCCGGTGCGCTGCTCTTGGCCGGCGTGTTCGTTTCGCGCGGCGTTTGGAGCGGGCGGGACCCGAGCGCGCCGCCCGCCGTGGTCACTCAGCCTGCCGCGGTCGCCGTTGCCGCTGCCTCGCCGCCGCTCACGCCGAGCGTGACCTCGACCCCGAGCGCCACCGCTGCCGTCGCGCCCGAGGCGTCCTCCGCCAAGCCCGAGGCGAGCGTGCGCAGCCCTGCCGTCGCACGCGGACGCCTGCCGGTGCGACCGCCGGTCGTGGAGGCGCCTGCTCCTACGTCCAAGCCGTCCGGAAAGAAGCCGCGGCCGATCGATCGCGACAACCCCTTCGAGACGCCCTGAACCATGCCCATGCTTCGCCTCGCCACCGCCCTGCCGTTGATCGCCTTGCTCGTCAGCCCCCGCGCGTTCGCAGAAGACGCGCGCACCGCGCCCAAGGGCGGAAGCGCATCCAGCGCCACCAGTGGCGACGCTTCCGCCAAGCAAGAGGCCGCGCGACGCTTCGAGCACGCCATCAAGCTGTACGAAGAGGCCGACTACACCTTGGCCCTGGCCGAGTTCGAGCGCGTGTACGAGCTCGTGCCTGACTACCGCGTCCTTTACAACATCGGGCAGGTCAGCATTCAGCTCGGTCGCTACGCGCGCGCGTTTCGTACGCTCAAGGAGTACGTGGCGCGCGGCGGCACCGAGCTTGCGCCCGACCGCGCCGCCGCCGTCCAGGCCGACTTGGCGCAGCTCGCCGGCAAGATTGCGCGCATCGGCGTGCAGGTCGAGCAAGAGGGCGCGCAAATCAGCGTCGACGGGGTGGCGGTCGGACGCTCACCGCTCGCGGAGCCGCTCGTCGTGGACGTCGGCGAGCATCGCGTTCAAATCGAGCTGCCGGGCTACGCAACCCAAAGTCAGGCATTCACGCTGGCCGGCGGCGATCGGCGCGATGCCTCGTTCACTCTGGAGCCGGAACCGGCGGGGACTACGCCCCCGACCGTCACGCCTCCGCCCGATGCGCCGCACCCGACGCCGCTCAAGCCTGCGCCCAAGCCTGCGTCGCATCGTGGCACTTGGGTTGGAGTCGGTTGGGCGTCCACCGGCGTCCTCGCGGCGGGCGCGCTCGTTAGCGGTGCTCTCGGAGCCACCGCCGCCAGTGACCTGAGCGACCTCAGGAACAACCCCACGACTCGCACCGCGCTCGATCAAGCGCAGACGCGCGCCTCCACGCGGCTGTTGATCGCCGACATTCTTGGCGGAGCCGCGCTCGTGGTGGGCGGCGTGACGCTGTACTACCAACTCTCGGGCCCCCCGCGCGAAAAGGCGACGCCCGTCGCGGCCGCGCCCCGGCTCAAGCTCGCGTTGGGTGCGAATTACGTCGGGTTCGCGTTCGAGAATTGATGACTCGCGCAGCGCGTTCACTTCGCCGATCCTCGCCCATCTCTGCGGGCGGGTGGCACCGTTGCAGGCTGAGCGTGCGCTACCCTAGAATCGACCGCAGCGCGGTGCCCGCGACCGCCACGATCGCCGGGGCCATGACCAGCAACTGCCTCGCCCACTTCTGCTCCAACGAACCCCATTTCCATAGGACGAGACTTCCCGCTCCCACCATCAGCATAGTCAAGATGCCGACGTGAAGAAGAACGACAACGGATGCGACGAAGGAACAGGTTCTGAACAAGAGCTGACTTCTCGTCGGTGGGGGACCCGCAATCAACCAGCCAACTAAGATGGCGCTGCCGATACAGCCGACTAGCAAGGGAATTCTAGCCGCAAGTGAGGAGTGGTTCAAAGAGGCCCCGGCCACCGCGCTGACTGCTGCTACGGTGATGACCGCTGTGCGGTAGAAGGCGCTGCTAGACCCATTTGATTTCGCCTTGGGTAATTGTGCCATCCCGTCTCCTCAATGTGATCCACAGCTAGGGGCCGGCGGTGGTGTGGGCGGAGTTCGACAGGCATCAGCGGCGCTGTCGATGGCGGCGGCACATGAAAATGATTGAACAGCGATTCCGCCGATACTCGCAGCGAGTGCCAAGCCACCTGTCGGAGCAGAGGCTGCAAGCGCACCGGCGATTTCAGCACCGGCGCCCCCGCAGCTGACGACCACCCCTAAGATCCCCAAACTGCAGGCGCTGAGCCCGGTAGCATCCGCGCTGTTGATCGGATCGTTGCCGACGTAGACATATAGATTCGCCTGCCCACCATCAAACCGAATGGGATCTTTAGTGAGCCAGCGCCCGGTCTCCGGATCGTAGTCCCTCGCGCCGAAGTGCACGAGGCCGGTCTGGTAGTCGTACATTCCCCCGGCGAAACCGAACGGAATCCAATCGATGGTGATGGGAGCTAGGCCGCCGGCCACTGCCGGTACGCCTAGAGGGCTGTAGGAAACCTGGTAGGGGACGTCGTCCTTGTCGGCGACGTTAACTGCATAGCGCGGCGAGCCAAGTTGATCGCTGATCAGGCGGTACGTCTTACCATCGCGAATGACCAGGTCCGGAGTGTTCTGCCGACTTCCGTAGATGTACCGGGCGACTAAGGCACCAGCGCCATCGAGCTCGGCTATGGGGCTGAGACCCGTGCCGTATACCCATCGCTTAATAACCTGACCACCGCGCGTCTTGGCGATGCGTCGACCTTCACCATCCAGCACATATTCGGCAGCAGTACCGCCATTGTACATGACCTGTCGCAGTCGACTGAGAGCATCGTAGTGATAGGTCCAACTGTCCACCGGCCCCGTCTTGGTCTTAACTTCCCCATTCGCGTAGTACGTGAAGCTCTTTGTGCCGCAGCTCGTCAACTGGTCTTGGCCTGCGTCGACAATGCACGTTGTGACGGGCCCGGCTGAAGCGGTCTTGAATGTCTTGCGGTTTCCGTTCTTGTCATAGGTTGCGTCGTAGATGAGCGTGCCCGTGAGTGCACCCCCCAGATAAACGCTCTTCAGCTGCCCGCGTTCGTCGTAGATGTATTCGAACTTCTTTGTGACGCTGGCGTGCGGAGCCGTGGCGTCGCGAAACGTTTCCGTCTTGAAGCGTATCCGACCTAGGTTGTCGCGACGTTCGCTGACACTGCTCCCGGCGGCGTCGTAGACGAGGTCGGCAACGACATTGGATGCTGCGGTTCCGCCAACCGTCGCCGATTGCTCACGTAGCTCCCCGTAGGCCATCGGTTTGGGCGTCGCGGCTCGATCAGCGTCGGTATCGCTATACGTCCACGTCTCGCGAGCGCCGGATGTTCCGCCCTGGTCGATGAGGGTTACTCCGCCGTGGATGGTGCTGCGCGTGATGTTGAGCGCATCAGTACCCGCCGGATTGCACGTCGTCGGTGAGTTGCAGACCAGCAACCCATCCTTGTCGTACCCGAAAAAGCGGTCGAAAGCAGATGTCGAGATCAGCTTCTCTTGCTTTGGCAGAAATCGGTTGTTGTAAAACCACTGGACTTCCGCGGCGAGACTACCGGTCCACTTCTGAGATGTCCTCAACGCGCCATCGTACCTATAAGTCAGGACGTCGCCAGCCGTCGGGCCTGTGATCGAGCTCACTCGGCCAGCAGCAGCACCCGTGGATATGTCAGTCGTGTTGAAGTAGTCATAGTCGATGGTCCCGGCGAGCGTTAAGAGCGAGGTCGCGGGCAACGTGATCGTGTCGAGCTGTCCTGTGGTTGCTAGATAGGCTCTTGTTATCGCGGAGCGCTGCGGTGGCTGTTCCGTAAACAGGTCGCGATCATTCGTATAAGTGTAGTTGGTTTCAGGTGCCGCGACGCCTGAGACTGGGGGAGGCAAGTACTGCTGAATTTGCTTTACTGCGTTATAGGCAAATGTGTGGTCCGCACCCAGTTCGGGAGTCCGAACTGTTTTAAGCAAGTCGGTATTGAACCAGGTGTAATTCGTCTTTGAGGCGACTGTCGTCCCCAGTGCGGTTTCGATGCTCAGCGGCAGTCCACGTAGATTGCGCCGGATTTCAGTCGTGCTCGCCGGACCCTGAATCTGAAGGAGGTAGCCCGCATCGACCGCAGTCGAGCTCGTTACGTAGGTGTAGGTCGTACTGCGAGCGCCTTGAACAGCCGTAGCTAGTTGCCCGCTGATGTACGTAAAATCCGTGGGCGTCAGCGTCCCCACTAGGCGCTGGGTCACATGACCTGTGCCGTCCGTTTTGACGGTGGTTGTTCTGCCCTCGGGAGACGCGGTCACGATCGTCTTGCCAGTAGCGCTGAATGTTGTGGTCGTGGTCTCGGTCTCGATCGGCGGGGACGCTGCTCCGTCATACATCACTTTGGCGACTCGAGGGCCCGAGGCGGGATCGCTGAGCGTGCGCAGGGTTGTCATGGTCAAGCCGCTAGGCAACTTGACGGTGGTCTTCGCCGGCAGCGCAGTTTGACCACCCAGTTGCGGTACGACGACGGTTGTTGCGGCCGTCGTCGTGCCATCGGGATCAATTAGTTGATCGACTCCGTCTGGAGTCTTGATCTTTTTCTCGACCGTCAAATCAGGGAACGTTGTCGTATGCGTCAACTTATTGTTCGGGTCGAGCACAGTGTCGAAGACGGTTTTGCGGCCGAGTGGGCTCGTCAATGTGACGGTCTTTCCGCCAGTAATCGAACTTCGTGTTAGCTTTTGAGTTCCGAGTGGGCTCTTGTCGGTCGACAGATACCCATCGATGTCGTAGGTGAACGAGAACGTGTTGTTTTCACCGTCCAAAAGCTGAAATAGAAGGCCGGTCGCGTCCGCTGATGGCTTGAACGAACCGATCGCGTCGGCAATGTTGGTGGTATGGCCGTTGACGACGGTCACGGTCGTCTTCTGATTCACGTCGCCTGGCGCCGGAGCCGAAATCACGAAGCCTGTGGCTGTCGGGACTATGTTCGTAATTCTTCCGCCAGGGTCCGTTATCGTCTTTAGAACGCCGTCCGGATAGTAACCGAATGCATACAGCGCCTGACCCGTATGCAGGTCGATCGTCTTTTTATGACGGCCATTGCCGTCAAAACAGAAGCCTGAATCTCCGGAAGGAACCAGATATCGCACGCTCTGGTCAGCGCAGCTGGTGGTGTCGGGCAAATGCGCGGGACTGATCCGATAGATACTGTTGTTGGTCATCAACAGCACGTCCCCATTCGGAGCCGCCGCGAGCCCCCGAGCTATGGGCGGCGCGTCGCGGAGCGCCAGGCCGCTCGCGGGAGTGGTCTGACCGGTACTGTTTGGCACATCTGGCGTCGCTGCCAGGCCAGTCACGATGCCAGACGGTGCGACGGTACGTATCCAAGCACGAGAGTTGTTGCCGCTCGGGTGAATTCGTTGCCACTCGTTGTCATTGTAAATGAGAGTCCCTGAGGGCGTCACCGCAACACTTTCCAAATCTATGTCGATCGCCTGCTCTGAAAGGAGAACTCCGTCGGCGAGCGTCGTCGACACGTCCCACGCGCGGTTCAGGAAATGGAGCTTGCCGTTCTTGTCGATGCTGAGAAGGTTGTAGGGTTGTGCAACGTACAAGGTCCCATCTGGGCCGACCGCAATATCGCTCACATTAAATATCGATACACTGCTTGCCAGCTTTCCTTCGTCAGCACGTGCCGGGCCTCCGGAGCTACCGTTCCCGGCTATAGTGGAAATTAGGCCGGCCGGGTCGATGCGACGGACCCGGTAGGCATCCGCGTCCGCTACGTAGACTGATCCGTCGGGCCCCACGGCCAAGGCGGTAATTGATTTAAAGGTGGCAGATGTCGCGGGCACGTTGTCAACCGTCGACGCGACTGTGGCGCTGCAGAGCGCACTGCCCCCAGCGAAGGTGGAAATAGAGTATTTGCCGTTGCCGAGTGGTGTCGCCTTGCGAACCGTTCTTTCCCAGGTGGTTCCAATGTAGAGGCTGCCATCGGAACCCACGGCGAGGGATGAGGGTTCAGTAATGTTGGCGAGGGTTGCGTCCGCTGTGCCATCCGCAATCGAGGCATTGGTGCTGTTCGCAAAGTTAGGGGCCGTAAAGACGTTCTGCTGACATGCCGGCGTACCGCTACCGGCGACGGTGTAGATCTTGCCCGCGCTGTCGATTCGTCTCACTCGATTGTTGGACTTGTCGACCATGAAAACATCGCCGTTCGGAGCGGCGACAACGGCGCCAGTGCCCTCTGGATGGCGGCTGATATCGAAGCCATAGTTGGGGGCATTCGCACTGGTCCCGTCCGGTGCAAACGCGGACGACTGACCGTCGCCCATGATCCGAGAGATTACCGATGTCTGGAGCGCGCTGGGTAGTCTTCCGCCCGAACCGAGGTGGACGGTGTTGCCAAGCACATCGTAAAAATGGTGAGGACTTAAGGTCCAATCGCCCAGTGACCATCCGCCTCTCGGAACTTGACCCATCAGGGGGACCTGAAAGCTGCGGTCATAAGAAACGAATGCGCGCTGGCTAGACTTCAGGATAGGCGAGTCCGGAGGCAGATCGCCGAAGCCGGCAACCAGCGCGTATCGGCTTAAGAAAACGCTTCGAATTTTGACGCTGGCGATGGCGGTGCCAACCACGGGCCTACCCGCTGCATCGAGCCCATCCCATTGGAAGGTCCAGGAGAGATTTTGCGCCGGCGTGAATTCACGATGATGCGTTTGGCCGGCGACCATGACGTCCACGGTGATCACTTTCTCAGCCGTGTGCAGTGCAGACCCGTCTGTGAGGCCGATCTTGATCTGGCGTTTTGCAGCGTACCCGGGCGCGTTGTAGCTGCTGTAGTTGAGTGAGAATGACGTTCCGGCAACGTTGACGGTTTCACCAAGAACACCGGAGTCACACCCAATAATCGAGCCTGCTCGCGGGGTGTCTCCGTCTGCACCACCCCTCCCGCCCGGGCCCTTGCAGCACCCGCTGCAACCGGGCAGCCCCGGAGGCGGGGGTGAGCCCTGAGGTCCTGGGCAGACCCCCTCGCACGGCGGTGGGACCGTCGGCCAGTTGCAGTCGTAGGGCGTCATATGCGTAATAGGGACGCGCCACAGTTGCGTCGTCGTGGTCTGCCCCGACTTACCGTACTGTGTTGCCAGGGCTGCGAGCTCCTCGGGTTTGATGCCGAAAGCGTCAACCACTGCGGTCGAATCGACTCCGCCGCCATTGACGTCGACTGTCGCGACGCCGTTCGTGACCACGACTTGGATCACAGTACCGCTGGTCGATCGGATCCACGCTCCCTGGTTACGATCGTAGTAGCCCGTTGGAACGGAACTACCGACAGGGAACCCCACCAGGTCGTTGACGTAGAAGAAAGCTTGCTGGGCTGGATTCCCAGCGACATTTTTTACGAAGTCGATGCTCTGTCCCGGCGCCTCGTCAGCCGAGATTTCGACCGCGTAGGTGTACGCAGGCGAGCCGGTGAGGGACGCGGGCATCCGATTGATGCCGTTGGGGCCCGCTGTGTATTCGGTGAGGCGCAGCGTCATGCTGCTCAGCTCTGTATTGCCATTCCTGAATTTGGTCTGCGGGGGGATCATCAGCACCGCCGTCCGGCTCGCGCTGTCCGCGTCTGCCGCAACAAGGCTTCCAGTCGCTACCTGGAAATTAGGTGACGATGCGCTGACTACCTTGGCGTTGGAGTCCGCGGCTACGAGCCAGACGTCTTCAACCGATGCGGTGAGCTGAGCTCCAACGTAGACGCGGCGATCGGCGGCAAAAAATCCTGTCTTTTCAAACCTCAGGGTGAAATTTGCGCTGCCGTTGACGACGAGATCGAAACGCCCGTCAGCTCGCGTCGTTGAGTGACCGTATTTACCTTGGCCAACGACCGAGACCGTCACGCCCGCGTTGGCGGCCCCGTTGCCGTCCTTGACGTAGCCGACGACCCAGCCCGCGAGCGCGGGGTCGATAGCGCCGGCTGTCACACCTGTCTGGGGCGCATTAGGATTTGTTGAATCGTAGATGAAGCTGCTCAGGCCCCCCGGCGTAGTTCCGGTCGTGGCATCCAGGACCGGCGCACCTGCGACGGGGACCGTGACATAGGAGTCCATATTGCGCGGCTCTGGCGCCCCGAGCTGGAAGTCGTTCAAGTTCGAGTCTGTATCTTGAGTTCCATTCGCCTTGCGAAGGAGAGCTTGCGTCGAACTAGGGTAGGGGGCCGAAGTGCCTTCCGAGGGCAAGTTGCTACTTGGCAGACCGCCACCGCCGAAACCGACCAAGTCGACAATGCGGGGCACGTCGGCGGGATCGATTGTGCATGGCCGAGTTGTATAGCAATGAAGCTGAACAGTACCCGCAGCGAGATCGCCACCCTGTACCAGTGCGGCTCTGGAGCCGGGGCTTGTGAAACCGCTCGACCACGGTGGCCCACTCTGGAAAGCGTCTGCGACCACCGGCAAGTCTGGACCGTTGGTGAGGGGGGCCGAAGCAACCAGGAAAGACTGGCCCGGCTTTAGCCACACGCTGGGCAGCATTCGTAGCACAGACCAGAGCGAAAGGGATCCATTCTCAATTGGTGCCTGCAGACTAAGTCCAGCGAGGGAGGCCGGCGCCGTACCCCTGTTGTAGATCTCGACAAACGCGCGCGAGTAGGTGCCGGGGCGTGGATAGATTTGGCGAATGACCAGCGACTGGCCGGCGTTGACAGCACTGCGCGCTTGTCCGAGCCGTTCCCCTTCGTCACCAGAACCGCAGGCTGCAATGACCAGCGCAAGCACCAGCCACCACAGAGCCCTACCACCGAACGCCCTTGTCATGCGCGACGCCGTAGCGTTGGCGACTCGGGAAGGCAACGAGAAATGCGGGCATCCGATAGCTGAAACAGCAGCACTTTGCCCCCACTTCGCGGAAGCGTTGCGCGGCATAGTAGAATTTCTAATGCGTGTGGCGGCGAGGCAGACCAGCTGCGGACAGTTGCCATTGCGTGGCACCGTGAGCGTTCTCACCCCTGGCCCTTGCGGGACGTCGAATTGGAGCCGACGACGGGCTCGGCGCGCCCACGCCACACAGCATTTTCCGGCTCGGCTGACGGTTGGCACGCCACCCGGGGGGCCCTAGGCTCTCGGCCATGCGTTACAACCTTTTGGGCAGCACGGGTCTGTACGTCTCGGAGCTTTGCCTCGGTTCCATGACCTTCGGCGGTGCCAACGGCGGCATGTGGCAGGCCATTGGCCGGCTCGGCCAGCAAGAATCCCTGGCGCTGGTTTCGGCCGCGCTCGACGCGGGCGTGAACTTCATCGACACCGCCGACGTTTATTCGGAGGGTGAAAGCGAGCGGCTGGTGGGTCAGGCGCTGAAGGCGTTGGGACGCCCGCGCGAGCAAATCGTGGTGGCGACCAAGGTGCGCGGCCGCGTTGGACCGGGCGTCAATCAAGTCGGGCTGTCTCGCTCTCACATTTTGTCCAGCATCGACGCCAGCCTCACGCGCTTGGGGCTAGAGCACGTCGATCTGTACCAGATTCACGGCTTCGATCCGGTGACGCCAATCGAAGAGACCGTGCGCGCGCTCGACGACGTGGTGCGCTCCGGCAAGGCGCGTTACGTCGGCTTCAGCAATCTGCCGGCGTGGGTCGCGTCGCACGCCATCACGTTCGCCGAGCAAAACAACCTCGTGCGCTTTCAGAGCGCGCAAGTCTATTACTCCATCGCCGGGCGCGACATCGAGCGCGAGGTGGCGCCCATGTGCCGCGCGCGTGGCCTTGCTATCTTGCCTTGGAGCCCCCTTGCTGGCGGTCTGTTGTCGGGCAAGTTCGATCCCGACAAGAAGGGCCCGGCGGACGCGCGTCGCGCCAATTTCGATTTTCCCCCGGTGAACATGGAGCGCTTGCCGCGCGTGCTGACCGCGCTTCGAGAAGTGGCGGCTGAGACCGGCACTTCGGTGGCTCGCGTGGCCCTGGCCTGGCAGCTCACCAAGCCCTTCGTGACCAGCATCATCATCGGCGCGAAAAGGCCGGAGCAGCTCGCCGACAACCTGGCCGCGACCGAGCTTGCCCTCTCGGGCGAGCAGGTGAAAAAACTGGACGAAGCCAGCGCCCTTCCGCCCGAATACCCGGGGTGGATGGTCGATTTTCAAAATTCGCGCGATCCGCGCGGCTCGGCGCAGCCCCCCACGGATGCCCAAGTTCGCGCCGCCGCCGAACGGCTAAAGTAGGGTCATGGCGAAGACGGCGTCGGTCGCGTGCCCGAAGTGCGGTGCTCTGAACGACGTCGTAATTTTCGAGGGCACGTTCGAAGACAACGCACGCCGCGCGGCTTTCAGCTTCGCCTGCCGGGTGTGCGGAGCCGCCCTGCCCGACCAGCTACCGGCGGACGAGGCGTCGTCGCCGGTGCCTCCAGAGCCCGGCGATGCCGAAGGCTCGGGCTAGCGGGGGCTCCACCTTCCTCTCGCCCGATGGCGGCCTGGCCGAGGACGTCGCCCACCGACAACGAGCTTTTGCTTGGCGAAGGGGCAAAAACCGTATTTAGTGGCGTCCGCATGAAAACTCCCAGCCTCGTCTTGTTTGCGGTCGCGACGCTCGTTCTTCCGGCCTGTGGCAAGAGCAAGGCCGAGCAGTGCAATGCCTTTGTCGATCGGGCCACCCAAGCCCAGAACATGATCAACACGCTCAAGCTCGACAGCGAAGACGCGGCCGTGCTCGAGAAGGGCGCCGCCTCGGCCGAGGCGGAAGCCAAAGCGTTCGGCGCGCTCGAGCTCAAAGACGAAAAGCTGATTGGCTATCGCGCGTCGTATGCGGCCACCTTGGCGTCGCTGGGCAAGATCATGCGCGACTTGGCGGCGCTGCAAAAGGACGCGAAAGACCCGGCCAAGCTGGCCGCGCTCGAGGCCGAGTCGAAGAAGATCGAAGAAGAAGCCAACAAGGTCGAAAAGTCGGAGAGCGACGTCGTCGACCAGGTCAATATGTACTGCACCGGCTCGAAGTAGCTCGCGGCGCGGCTCAGTGAACCTGCTCGAGCGTTACCGCCATCAGGCTCGACAGCAGGTAGGCAAAGGTCTCTTCGTCGCGCGACCAGGTGCGCTTGGGACCGACGTGCTCGCAGCAAACCACGCCCACCATCGCCCGCTCCTGCGAGCCGCGCGACGCCCAGATCGGTACGTCGAGCATGGCGCCAATGCCGAGCGGCATCAGGTAGCTCGCGGAAAAGCAGCGCGTTCTCGGGTCGCTGTTGGCGTCGTCGGCGGCGATGGTGCGCTCGTGGCTCAAGGCTTCGAAGTAGGGCGCGAAATCTTTGGCGAACAGCTGCACGCCGGCGCTGTGCGACGCCTTGCCGCGCTCGAACAGATCAGCGCAGGTGATGGCGCTGCGCGCGTCGTCCAGAAACCACACACTGACGCGCTCGACCGGCATGGTAAGCGCCGCCGCTTCGGTCAGGCGACGCGCGGTTGCTTCCACGTCGCCGATGAACAGGCTGCGCTGCGAGAACAAGTCCGCGACGCTGCCGAGGTAGCGCCGCAGGCCTTCGTTCTCGCTGGAAAGCGCGGCCAAAAGCCCGTGCTCGCCGCTGGTGCTCACTGCCGGCCCCTGGCGGCTGGAGCCGAACTCGGCGCGCACCGTATTCAGGGCGGCCTCCAGCTTGCTCGTCAGCTCCGGGGAGTCTTCGCGCGTGGCGGCCTCCGCGGAGGTGATTTGGGTGATGGACGCCAATCGTAGCTTGGCGACCAAGCCCCCCAAGCGGTTGGCCTCGTCGAAACAGCGCTGACCACGAATACCCATCCCGTTAGCGCTATCTCAACTCGTGCCCGGTTGCACGCGCCGGAATGCGCCTGGTCCTTTCGGGGGCACGGCGCCCGCGCTCGCTTCAGCTGGCCAAACCTGCCAGCGGTCCGGTGGCTCCAGAAGGGTCGCCGAAGCTGGTCAAGTCGGTGGCGCCCATGGCGTGGGCGAGCGACACCAGCAACTGGTTGTTGTCGCGGCGGCTCTGGCTGAAATCGAGCAACCGGCCCGCGTTGATGCGGCCACCGGCGCTGCCAGCGAGCACGTACGGCATCAGTGTGAGGTCGTGCTGGGTCGACTCACCGATTTCGGTAGCCCAAAGCACGACGGTGTTGTCCAGCAAGGTGCCGCTGCCCTCTTGATAGCTGTCGAGCTTGCCCAAGAAGTATGCGAGTCGTTCGGCGTACCAGGTTTGGATGCCATTGTAGGCCTCGTAGTTCGCGCCGCTCTGCGAGAAATCATGAGAAATGACGTGATGGTTGCCGCTATAGCCGAGGAACGAAAACAAGTGCTCGCTCTCCGAGTACGACCACTGCAAGGTGAGAATGCGAGTTTGGTCGCAGGCCAGGGCCGCCGCCGCGAGATCCATTTGCTGCTGCCCGGCCGTGAGGTACTGCTCGTCGACGGCTAGGTCGACGGCCGCGAGCGTCGGCGGTGAGCAGGTGCTGCCCGGCGACGGCCCGCCTCCCGGGACGCCGACCAAGCGCGCTTCGACTTCGCGCATGGCGGTCAGGTGTGCGTCCAGCTTCAGGCGGTCTTCGCTGCCCACCAGCTGCATGACGCGGTTGGTTTCGGTACGGGTCAGGTCGAACACGCTCTTACGTTGCGCCCAAAGCCGCTCGAGCGCGGGGTCGGACATGCCTGGAGTTGTCGGCATGGCGCCGCCGAACAGCACCTTGAACACGTCCTTGGGGTCTTCGCGCGGGGGGATGGGTTGATTCGAGGCGCTGTAGGAAATGCGCGCTCGAACCTCGGTGTCACGCACGTGCACGCCTACTTGCAGGCTCTTGAACGTCGTAGGCGGGTCGAGCTTCTGCGCCAGGTATTGGTCGAGCGACTGCCCGCTGCCCCAGCCCGAGGTGGTGTTGCCGAAGCTCTTGAATTGGGTGCCCGAGTTCAGCGGACGCCCGGTGAGCATGCCGGCCGTGCCGCGCGCGTGCTCCGAGCCGAGCGTGCCGCCGAGCGCGCCGTTTTGCAGCGAGTCGTTCAGCCGGATGCCTTTGAGGAACGTCAGCTTTTTTTGGTAGGGCGCGAGCGGCTTCGTGATCTGGTTGAGCTGAAAGTCGCTCTCGGTGCCGGTCGGCCAGAACAAGCTGTTGCGGGTGCCGTTGGGCGTCGCGAAGACGACCAAGCGCGTCGGGCTCTTGGCGTCCTGGCCCGTGGCGCGTCGAGCGTCGAGCAGCGGAACCGCCGCCGTCGCCGCCAAGCCCCCGCGCAGCAGGTTGCGCCGAGAGAAGCGCAGCGGGCTAAAGACGTGCTTCGAATGGCTCATGGTGTCAGCGGGCTCCTGAACCAAAAGGCGTCGGTTTGAGTGGTGGCCACCATCAGCTCCAGCAAGTCTCCGTTTGAGGCGTCGAGCGCGCCGCTCAGCGTTGCCAGCGAGCAGGCGTCGGCATCGGCTTCGCTGCGGCCGGCCGCAAAGCGAAACCATTGCGTGGCCACGCAATCGCGCACCTGCTTGCTTTCGGCCAGCTTGCCCGCAAGCTCCGCCACTCCCTGAAAAGGGCCGGACAAAGCCTCGTCGGTGGCTCCGCTGAGCTCGCCCGAGACGTCGATGGGCATGCCTCCTTCGCGCTCGCGGTATTGGCCCATGGCGTCGAAGTGCTCGAAAGCCAAGCCAATCGGATCCATCAGTGCGTGACAGCCGTTGCAGCTGCTGCCGACCGCCAAGTGCCCGGCCATGCGCGCTCGAGCCGTCACGCCCTCGTCGAGCGACGGCAGCGAGATGTCGACGTCGGGTGGAGGCGGAGGCGGCGGTTGGCAGAGCAACATGGCGCGCACGAATTTGCCGCGCAAGACCGGCGAGGTTTGGTCCGGGTGGCTCTGCACCGACAAGAAACCGGCCTGCGTCAAGAAGCCCGAACGCCCCTGCGCCGGCGGCAACTGCACCCAGCTCGAGCCGGAGCCGGCAGGGGCGTCGACGCCGTAGACCTTGGCCAGCGTCGCGTCCACGAACGCCACCGGCTCGGTGAGCAACGACCGCAAGCTGTGATCGCCCGACCACAGCACGCGCTCGACGAACGCCGGCAATTCGGCGGCCATTCGGGCGCGCAGCTCGCTCGAAAAAGCGGGGTAGCTGCTGGCGCTCTTGGTCGTGATGTCCAGGCGCCGCGTGCCCGTCCATTGCTCGAAGAAGCTCGCGATCGCGCCGCGCGCGCGAGGCTCCGCCAACATGGCGCGCGCCTTGGCCGCTACTTGGGCTTTGCTGGCCAGCTCTCCGCGCTCTGCGGCGTCCAGCAAGGCGTCGTCCGGGCCCGACCCCCAGAGCAAGAAGGACAGGCGCGTCGCCAGCTCATAGGGGCTGACCGGCACTTGCGCGCGCGTATCACCGGGCGACGTCGTTTCGAGGCGATACAGAAAGTCGGGCGACTGGAGCGCGGCGCGCACCATCACCTCGATGCCCTCGGCGTGCGAGCCGCCGTCGTGACCGGCGGCGTAGGCCGTCATCAAGGCTTGCTCGTCCTCGGCGGTGGTCGGCCGGCGGAACGCGCGGCGGCCGAAGCTCTTGGCGAACGCGCGCGCGCAAGCCTCCGCGCCGGTTTGCGCTTCGTCGCAACCCGTCAGCTTCGCTACGTCAGCAGCGGCGAGCTTTGCCAGGGCTTCGGAGATGAGCACGTACTTTTCGGCGTGCAGCGCGGACACGGTGAGCACTTCGGCGTTGTTGTCGAACCCGTTCGTCAGCTCGTCGGCGGGTAGATCTGACGCAGCGCTCGCGTCCACCTGCAGAAGATCGCGTACGGCGTTCTGGTACTCGAAGCGCGTCAGCCGGCGCAGCGCGGTGCGAGGCACGGGCTGCGTGGGACAGCTGGCCTGCTCGATCGGGCCAGGGTTCTCTCCGGTCGCGCTCGAGCCCGCCTGGCCGGCTGGGCGGGTGCCGGCGGGGTGTTGTGCCTCGCTGGAGCTGCACGCCGCCGCGAAAAACAGCGGAATTGCCAGTCTTTTGAGCGGGGAAGGGGGAACTTGGAACACGTTGCTCCCCTTGCTGAGACCGAGCCTGCCCAAAACCGGTCACTTTTCTTGTGCGGAGGGCGTCGTGAAGACGCTCTGGAAGCGGGCCGCGCTGGGGGCTACACCATGGCGGACTGGGATCGCATCGTGCGCCACGGGGTGACTGGTCACCGCGCCAACTGGCGGGCGGGCCAATCCCGGTCGGGCCGCCCGACTGGCCCGAGGCCGCGAACCTCACGCCTCACGCCCAGGGCTTAGGCGCGTGGAGCTTCGACGACTTCGAGCGCGCCCTGACGCAAGGCATCGGCAAAGACGGTCATGTGTTGAAGGAGCCGATGAAGGGCATCGTGCCGGCCGCCCAGGCCATGTCGAGCACCGAACGTCGAGCCATTTGGACCTATTTGCGCAGCGTGGCCCCGGTAGCCAAAAGCAAAGGCTAGGCGCGAACGCCCGGCCCCGAATAAGTTGTGGCATTCTGCCGCCCATGAACGGAAGCGCGCGGCCCGCTGATGACTTGGGCCCAATCGAGGCGCGCCTGGCGGTGTTGGAGTGGGCTCTGGAGAGCAACCCGCACTTGGTGTTTGCCGCCGACCCGAACGGGCGGGTGCTGTTCGTCAACGCCGCCGCTCGCACTCGTTGGGGTTTCCCGCCGGACGCTTCCGTGGCTCAGCTGCTACCGGCGCTGGGTGCGGAAGCCTTCGCGGCCGCGCTGGCGGCGGCGTCCGTGGCCGGTGCCGCTCAGCAATTCGCTTGGGGCGAGCAGGGCACCGCCGGCGTTCGGGCGTGGTTCAGCTCCACCCTCTCGTCGCTCGTCGTCGACGGCCGAATCGCCTGCTACCTGTGTGTCTCCGCCGACGTCACGGGTTTGAAGCGCTCCGAGGAGCGCCTGCGGCGCAGCGAGCAGCTGATGGTCGACACTCAAGGCGTCGCCCATTTGGGCACGTGGGAGTGGGACGTGAGCCAGCCTCTCGCCAGCTGGTCCGCGGAGCTTTATCGAATCTACGGACTGACCCCCGAGACCTACACCCCAACTTACGAAAAGTACTTGCAGCTCGTGCACCCCGACGACCGCGCGCGGGTGATGGACGCCACCAATCGCGTCTTTCACGAGCACATCCCCTATTCGCACGACGAGCGTGTCTTTCGGCCCGACGGCAGCATGCGCTACCTGCACACGTGGGCTCATCCGGTGCTCGACGAGCAGGGCAAGCTGGTGCGCTTGGTCGGCGTCTGTCAGGACATCACCGAGCAGAAGCTGGCCGAGCAGCAAGTGGCAGAGCTCAACGCCGACCTCGAGCGCCGCGTCGCGGAGCGTACCCGCACCATCGAGAGCTCGCTGCGCGATCTCGAGGCGTTCAACGCCATGGCCAGCCACGATTTGCGCGCGCCCTTGGCCGTCATTCAAGGCAGCTGTGACTTGTTGCTGCGGCAGGGGTTGGCGTTACCCGACGCCGCGACCGCGAATTTGCAGCGCATTCAGCGCTCGGTGACGCACATGACCGCGCTCGTGAACGATCTCCTCACGCTGGCCCAGGTTGGTCACGCTTCGTTGACCCGCGTCCCCGTCGATTTGTCGGCCATGGCCCAGGAAATCGTGGAACAGCTGCGCCGGAACGCGCCGGAGCGCGACGTGAAGGTGACGATCGCGCCCGGGCTCACGTGCGTGGCCGACCCCGACTTGATGCGCGCGGTGCTGAGCAACCTGCTGGGCAACGCCTGGAAATATTCGGCCCGGACTCCGCACGCGACCATCGATATGGGCGTAATGGGCGAGCCCGAGCGACACGTCTTCTTCGTGCGCGACAACGGCGCCGGCTTCGACATGAAGGACGCGCACCGACTGTTTGCGCCCTTCGAACGACTGCACAGCTCCAAAGACTTTGCCGGCACCGGCATCGGGTTGGCCGGTACGCAACGCATCATCGATCGCCACGAAGGGCAGATTTGGGCCGAAGGCGCCGTGGGCCAAGGCGCGACGTTCTTCTTCGAGCTGTGGTGCGGCTCGCGCCGGCCGTCGGTCAGCGCAGAATCTGCGAATTGACGACGGTGGCAGGCTGTTTAGCGATCACGTAAAAGCCAGGCAAATCGGGGGTCTCGAAGGTGCCGCGCGGGTTGTTGCGGGTGATGGAGTCGGTCAGGGTGATGGAGCCGGTCTTGTTGTTGCTGACGAAGAACACGGCGCTGCCGCCCTCGTTGGCTTTGTCGTTTTCGATCAGGCTGCCGCTGATGTTCAAGACGATCTCGTTGCCGTCGTTGTAGATGGCGCCGCCGTTACCGCCGTTGCCCGCGTTCTGTCCGTGGCCCACCGCGGTGTTTTCGGACAATAGGCTGTTGATGATGTTCCAGGACACACCGATGCTGCTGAGCGCGCCGCCGTTGGCGCAGGCGTTGCCCAGGCCTGGCTTGCCGCCGAAGGTGCTGTTCACGACCCAAACCGGCCTTTGGGGTCCCGCGCCGGCCGCGACCAGGTAGTCGAGCTTGCGGATGGCGCCGCCGCCCAGGTCCGAGCCCAAGTCGTCGCACACGTTGTTGAAGAAGCGTGAATTGACCACCTTCAGGCTGCCGCCCTGCGCGTAAATGGCGCCTCCGCCGGCGCCGTTGTTGTCGCCCTCGGGAATGCCCTTCGCGCTGCCGTCGACGAAGGTCAGGTTTTGCACCACGAGCTGTACGCCGGGGTTGGTGTTGCAGTCGCCGGGGCCGGGCGGATAGGTCTGCGCTTTGTTGCAGGTGGACATGTACAGAATGCGCATCTTCCCGCCGCCGCTCAGGGTCACTTTGTTGCCGCCGTCGATGACCAGCTTCGTGCCTTTGTCGTTGAACACCTTGGCGGTCGAGCTGAGCAAGATCTTCACGGGGTCCGGCCCGCAATCGAAGGTGATGACGCCGCCCTTCGCGACTGCGGCCACGAAAGCGTCGCCGGTGCACGACGCGGCCGAGCCGTCACCGATGACGGTGGTGGGCGATGACACGTCTTCGGCTTGCGCTTCGGCGGGAATGGGTGCGTGGCCATCGGCGTAGCCGGCGGGCGGCCCGTCTTCGGGGTTCGTGTTGGCGCTTCCGCCCGCCGAAGAAGCGCCGGAGGCCGAGGCGCCGGCGGTCGAGGTGCCTGCGCTCGAGGTGCCCCCGGTTGATTTGCCGCCGGTTGACTTGCCGCCCGTCGACTTGCCGCCGTTGGTGGACGTGGTCCCGCCGGAGCCGCCACCGTCGGCTGGTTCCGCGTCGTTGTCGGAGCTGCAGGCGCTGGCGAGCAGGGCAACGACGGCCAGGGTGATGACGGAAGAAGAGCTTGGCCCCATCGTTTCAAGCTATCGCGCGGCGCGTTGGTGCCGCAACGGCGCGCTTCGCCCACGTTGTACCGACGAGTCGTACCTGCGCGCGTCGTCTACTCGATCTGGGATGTTCGCGCGCTGACCAAGGCGTGCGCCGCCAGTTGCTCGAGCCGAGATTGCAGGAAGCGTCGCTCCGCGGGTTGACGCGCCAGCTCGAGCGCGCGTTCGTATGCCGCTCGCGCGGCTTCGACTCGGCCGAGACGCCGCAGCAGCTCGGCCCGCGCGGCGTGGGCCAAATGGTAAGCGTCGAGCGCGCCGCCGGCCAAAACGCGCTCGACGGCGGCGAGCCCGGCCTCGGCCCCGTCGCGCATGCCCAACGCCACTGCTCGATTCAGCGCCACGACTGGCGACGGATCCACGCGGCCGAGCACGTCGTACAGCGCGACAATCTGGGGCCAATCGGTCTCGGCGGTGCTGGGTGCTTCGGCGTGCAGGTCGGCGATGGCGGCTTGCAGCACATACGGCCCGACCCGACGCAGACCCAGCGCGCGCGCCAAAATTCCACGTGCTTCGGCAATCTGTGCGCGATCCCAGCGCGCGCGGTCTTGGTCTTCGAGCAGCACCAAGTCTCCGGCGGGATCCACGCGCGTGGCGCGCCGCGCGTCGTGTAGCAACATGAGGGCCAGCAAGCCCAGCACCTCCGGGTCTCGCGGGTCCGGTAGCAGGCCCTCGAGCAGGCGAGCCAGCCGAATGGCTTCGCTCGAGAGATCGGGGCGCGTTAGATTGGGACCGTCGGTCGCGGCGTAGCCCTCGTTGAAGATCAGGTAGATGACGGCGAGGACGCTCTCGAGTCGTTCGGGCAGCTCGACCGGGGTCGGCACTTCGTACGGCAGCGCATCCGCCTTGATTTTGGCTTTGGCGCGCACGATGCGCTGGGCAATCGTCGGGGTCGGGGTGAGGTAGGCGCGGGCGATTTCTTCGGTGGTCAAGCCGCCGACCTCGCGCAGCGTGAGGGCGATACGTGCGTCCGGGGGCAGGGCTGGATGGCAACACGCAAACAGCAATCTGAGCTCGTCGTCTTGAATAGCGGCGGGCGGGACCGGCTCCGCTTGCGCTTCGATGAGAGCGGCAAGCTCTGGCAGCGCGCCGTTCACGCGCGCTTGGCGTCGCCAGCGGCTGATGATGCGGAAACGCCCGGTCGATACCAGCCAGCCGTAAGGGTTGGGCGGCACGCCCTCGCGCGGCCACTGCTCGGCAGCCGCCGCGAAGGCTTCGTGCATGGCCTCTTCGGCCGGCTCGAAGCCGCCCAGCAAGCGAATCAAGGTGGCCAGCACGCGGCGCGCCTCGGCGCGGTAGGCCGCCTCCAAGGCGTCGCGCGCGCTGCTGCTCGTCATAGTCTGGGTCGCGGCTTACTGTAGTCGACCACCGGTCGCACTTCGATGAAGCCCAACTTGGCGTAGGGGTGGCGGGCGGCAATTTGGACCGCCTCGTTCAGGTCGCGGGCCTCTATCAGCGTGAAACCGCCCAGCATCTCTTTCGTTTCCATGAAGGGGCCGTCGGTGGCGGACATTTTGCCGTCGCGCACCTTCACGGTCATGGCTTCGTTCGGCAGCGTGAGGGGTTGCCCCATCACCAGCTGACCGCTGGCCTTCAGCTCCTCGGCGTGCGGGCCCAGCTCGGCCAACACGGCTTCGGCTTCCGGGCTGCCGTTGAAAACTTGATGGGGGTCGAAATAAATCAGGCAAACGTAACGCATCACAGGCTCCTTTTTTAGCGCGAGCATGCGGCTTGTCGCCGGACCGGGACCGATTTCGACAACGGACCAGAAAAAATCCCGGCGGGGAGGCGCGCTTCTCCTTGGCGCGCGCCGGGACGGTTTTGCCCGCATTGACGGTCTCGGCATTACGGAGTACACAATCCGTAATGGCGCGGCCGCAGGGCATCACGGACGAGGAGGTGCTGGCGGCGGCGCGCGCGGTGTTTTCGAGCAAAGGTATCAGCGCCACCGTCGAGGAGGTGGCGGAGCGCTGCCACGTCGGGGTCGCCACCATTTTTCGGCGCTTTCCCAGCAAGCAAGCGCTGTTCGCGGCCGCCGTGAACGTGGCCAACGACGCGGAGTGGGCGCGCTTTCGGGCTCAGCACGCGGAGCAAGACCCCGACCGGGATCCACGAGCGGGCCTGATCGAGCTTGCGAACATGATGCTGCATTCTGCGCGCAAAATGATGCCGCTCATCATGATGAAGATGGCCAATCCGTCGATGACGGACCACAAGGAGGGGGCCAGCCGTGCGTCCTGGATCGTACGAGCGCTGACCGACCACTTCCGGAGCGAGATCGCGGCCGGCCGCATGAACGCCGCAGATCCGCGGGTCGCGGCCCGCATCTGGCTGGGAGCCATTCGCCACATCGTGATGTTCGAGACCCTAGGTGCCGACATCGACGACTTGTCCACTGACGCTTTCATCGAGGGCTTGGTGGACATGTTCGTGCCCGCGCCGACCCGCAAGCTGCGCAAGAAGTGAAGTTTTCTTAAGTTACGGAACAACTGCTCCGTAACCCCTGGGCAGTTCCACAGTCAGACCTATGAGGACGCGCGATGAGTGACGAGAAGAAGCCCAAGAAACGCCGCCCGCCAGTGATGTTGCTGGTGCTGTTGGCGGGTCTCGTAGCGTACGGCGGCTACCGCCTGTACTTGGCGCGCAAGCCGTACGAGTGGAGCGGGACGGTCGAGGCGCGTACCATTTCCGTGGGCTCGCGCGCCGGCGGGCGCATCGCCAAGGTTTTGGTGCGCGAAGGCGACCGCGTGACGGCGGGACAAGCGCTTTTGGAGTTGGAACCCGGCGATTGGTCGGCGCAGTTGCTGCAGGCCAAAGCCCAGCAAGCCTCGGCGGAAGCCCAGCTGGACAAGCTGAGGAAAGGCGCCCGGCCGGAAGAGCTGGAGCAAGCGCGCGCGCGTTCGCTCACCGCGCAGGCGGCGCTGCAGCAAGCCATGGCCGGCGCCCGCCCCGAGCAGGTGCAGGCGGCCGAAGCGCGGCTGGCCGCGCAAGAAGTGGCGGTGCAAAAGGCCATGCTCGACGCGGCGCGCGAGCACCAGCTCGACGGCGTGGGCGCTTCTACCCGCGCAGAGCTCGAAAATTCCGACATGGCCGTGCGCTCCGCCGTGGCTCAACGCGACGCGCTCAAGAACCAGCTGGACGAGCTGAAGAACGGCTCGCGGCGGGAAGAGGTCGCGCAAGCCCGCGCCCGCCAGCTGGAGCAGTCGGCTTCGATGAAGCTGGTGGTGGCCGGCACTCGTGAAGAAGACTTGCGGGTCGCGGAGGCCGCCGTCGACGCCGCTCGCGGACGCGTGCAACAGGTCCAAGCCATGGTCGACGAGCTGACGATTCGGGCGCCCTTGCCGGCTCGCGTCGAGGCGCTCGACCTGCGTCCTGGCGACATCTTGGCCGCGAACGCACCGGCCGCGGTGTTGCTGGAAGAAAAGGAGCTGTACGTGCGCATCTACGTGCCCGAGACGCTGCTCGGCCGGCTGCGCGTCGGGCAAGCGGTGCCGATCTCGGTCGACTCCTTTCCGGGGCGCGATTTTCGTGGCGTGGTCAAGCACATCAACGACGTGGGCGAGTATTCGCCGCGCAACTTGCAGACCGCCGACGAGCGTGCCGACCAAGTCTTCGCCACCCGCGTCGAGCTGCAAGAAGGCTTCGACGTGCTGCGCGCGGGCATGGCGGCGTTCATCCGGGTGCCCAAGTGACGCGCGAGGTCGTGATCTCGGTCAACGGCGTTTCGCGCGCGTTCGGCGACTTCTATGCCTTGCGCGACGTGAACCTGTCCGTGTCCAAAGGCACCGTGTACGGACTGCTGGGGCCGAACGGCTCCGGCAAGTCGACGCTGATCCGCATCTTGTGCGGCTTGCTGGCGCCCACGGAAGGCTCGGCCAGCGTGCTCGGTTTGGACGTGGTGAAGGAGGGCGAGAAGATCCGCCGGCAGATCGGCTACATGAGCCAGAAATTCTCGCTCTATCCCGACCTCACGGTGCGAGAAAACTTGGATTTTTACGCCGAAATTTACGGCCTCTCCGGCGCGCAACTGCGAAACCGTCGCGACGCCGCCATCGAGCTCACGCACATCGGCCCGTACGTCGACCGCGCCGCGGGGCTGCTGTCCGGCGGTTGGAAGCAGCGCTTGGCCCTGGGCGCCGCCCTGATGCACGAGCCGAAGGTCATCTTCTTGGACGAGCCGACGGCTGGAATCGATCCGGTGGCGCGCCGTGAGCTGTGGGACCTCTTGTTCAAGCTGGCCGCCGAAGGCATCACCCTGCTCGTCACCACCCACTACATGGACGAGGCCGAGCGCTGCGGCGAGGTGGGCTACATCTACCTGTCCAAGCTGCTGGTCACCGGCACTCCGGACGAGCTGAAGGCGCTGCCGTCGGTGAACAAGCCGCACATGCGCCGGCTGGAGATTGAAACACCGGAGACCGCGCGCGCGCTGGCGTGGCTGCGAACGCAGCCATTCTGCGAGCGCGCCACCATCTTCGGCCAAGCCGTGCACGCCGTGCTCGAGCGCCAGGTGAGCGACGAAGACGTCGGCGACCGGCTGCGTCAGGCTGGCTTCAGTCGCGCCAGCTTTCGTGAGATTGCGCCCTCGCTCGAGGACGTGTTCGTCACCCTCACCGAGGAGGCGGCGGCGGCTCGTCGCGCCGAAGACGCCGCATGATGAGCTCGTTCCGCGCCGTCTTCCGCAAGGAAGTCTTGCACGTGCGCCGCAACAAGGCCGTGGCCTACCTGGCCTTGATGATGCCGCTCATGCAAATGACGATGTATGGCTTCATCGATCAAACCGTGCACGATGAGCCAACGGTGGTGGTCGACCAAGATCAGAGCGCATCATCGCGGGAGCTGATCGATCAGCTGCGCGCCACCAAGACCTTCGCCATCAAAGAAATCACGCAGGACCCCCGCCAAGCTCGCACCGAGATCATCGCGGGTCGCGCGGGCGTCGGCATCGTCATTCCGCCCAATTTTCACAACGCGCGTGCGCGCAGCACGCCCGCCAAGGTGCTGGTCTTGATCGACGGCTCGGACAACATCGTGGCATCCGGCGCGTTGGCGGCCGTGAATGGCGTGATGTCGAGCCACAACCTGCAAGCCCTAACCAAAGACGCGCGCGCCGGCATGCCCTTGTCGGCGCAGCCGATCATCTTGTTCAACCCCGAGGGCCGCACCGCGAACTTCATCATTCCCGGCCTCGTCGCCGTCATCTTGCAGATGATTGCCATCATGCTCGCGGCCGGCTCCATCGTGCGCGAGCGCGAGCAGGGGACGATGGAACAGCTGCTCGTCACCCCCGTGAATCCGTTGGGGCTGATGCTGGGCAAAGTGGCGCCCTACATGGCGCTCGGCCTAGCCGAAACGGCGCTGATCCTGGGGGTGATGCGCTTCATCTTCCAGGTGCCGATTCGGGGCAGCTTGGTGTTGCTGTTCGGCGTGATGATCATTTACCTGGCGGCGCTCTTGGCGCTCGGCTTGTTCATTTCGACGCGCGCCAAGACCCAACAAGAAGCGCAACAGCAGGTGCAGATGATGTTCCTGCCGTCGATCTTCCTGTCCGGATACCTGTTCCCGCTCAACGGCATGCCGATCGTGCTGCAAATCATCGGGCAAATTTTGCCGACCACGCACATGGTGGCGGTCATGCGCGGCATCGTGCTGCGCGACGCCGGCCTCATGGAGCTATTGCCTCACGTGCTTGCGCTAGCGGTGTTCGCGGTGGCGATGATTTTCTTCAGCGTCCGGCGCGTGAGCAAAATCACGGTTTGATGCGCCGCGCTGCTCGCAACGCGCGCGGCGAATCGTTCGTGCCGAGCGGCCAGGGCGTGGGTTCGAGTGTCCGGACACTCGCGCGGATGGTGTCCGGACACTTCGAATAGTCGTCTCGCAATATCGAGTTGCTCTGCGCTTTTTTGGTTGCCCGATCGAGAGCCGGTCACTAAGTAGTGAGGGCGGGACCATGGGTGGTCCGGAGTGTTGGGTGTCGGGTCGTCGGGCGGCGTCGTTCGTCGCATCTCATTTCGAAGGCGGCTCGGGGTTCGAGTCCGGTGCGGGCCTTCGCTCGGTTTGCCCGAGATCTGCGCAGATTGGCGCGGGCGATCGCTCGCGCTTGGAGTGAAACTGATGATGAAGACCAAAATGGGCGGAGTGAAGCCAGCGGGCGGGCGGATGCGATTGGGTCGCTGGGTGCTGAGCGCAATCGTGTGCTCCATGGCGCCGGCCTGTGTCGTCGCTACCGACGGTGGCGAGCAGCCGGGCGACACCGGCAGCATCGATCAGCCTCTAGATACCCTCGGTTTCTATCCGGGGCGCGGCTACATGTTGAACAACGACACCGTCGCTAGTGACTGTCTCGTGCCGGCGGCGTACCCGGGCGATCCATCGTTGACCATCGTGCCCGTGCAGGCCGCAAAAACGGGCGGGCAAGAGGTCATTTTCTCGTTGTCGAAGGTGTCGAGCTCGGAGGAAATCCAGAACAAGCTCAACATCAACGCCTCGGCCAGCGCGAAGTTTCTATCGGCAGGCGGCAGCGCAAAGTTCAGTTTTGCCCAAGACACCAAGACCGACGATACGTCGGTCACGCTGCTCGCGTCGGTGATTGTCCGTAATACGTCCTGGACCGTTCCGCCGGGCGTAAAACTGAGCCCTGACGCAGAAGGTCTGCTGAAGACGGGCTCGCTCACCCGTTTTCGCGAGCGCTGCGGCGACCGCTTCCTCCACTCGTACACGACCGGTGGCGAATTCCACGCCTTCATCCAAGTGCAAACGAGCTCGAAGGAGGAGAAGGAAGCCATCTCCGCATCGGTTCAAGGCAATTACTTGACTGTCAGCGGCTCTGCCGAGTTCAACTCCAAGATGCAGAGTATCGTCAGAAACAGCACCACCATCGTGCGCTCGTACCAGATCGGGGGCAGCGGTATCGAGACGGCCCCGTGTTTGGACGTCGCATGCGTGGCCGATCGCGTCAGCCGATTCACCACGGCCGTGGCGGCAAACCCCGTGATCTTCGAGGCGGAGGCGGCCCCTTATGGGGTGCTCAAGTTGCCGACGGACGCAATCAGCCCGCTCGACGTGAGCGTGGCGCTCGACGTCATGAGCCAGCTGAATAGTCAGCGTAATTTCACGCGCGATCTGCTGAACAAGTTCCTCGACGTCCAGAGCCGCGCAGAGCGCTATGCACTGAACGCACCGAACGCAACGCTGGCGGAGGTCGGGACGGCTATCTCGACCTTGAATACCAACCTTACCTCGCTCGAAAACGCCCTCAAAGCTTGCGCACGCGACCTGGACCAGTGTGCTCAGCCGACCCTGGGCAGCATCGCGGTTCAACCACCGCCGGCCAAGCCCGCGAGCCGAGGTTTGGTCCTGATTCGTTCGTACGATTCGCCGTCCCTCTACTTGACGGGTGGCCGCTTCATGGACCCGCCACCAAACCAATATTGCACGGGTGAGGTCGCGCAGGCGCAAGCCAACGACTACCGTTCTACGCTGGCTGACTTCGCGTTCAACATCGTCCCCGGCTTGATGCCCAACGTCGGCGCCAGCGTGGCGGTTTCCTTTCAACCGGCAGCGTCTCCGAACACCTTCCTGGCAACCTCCAATGGTCGTGAGGTCTGCAGCAGCGCCTTGAAGCTCCGCACCGGGCCGTTCACGGACGTCGCTCTCAGAGAGGGCACGTTCTTCATCGAGCCTGGCTTGAACGGCAAGCCAAACACGGTTTCGTTTCGCCGCTGGTACGACCCCGCGGACCCGATGTTGAACAGGACGGCGCCCGCGTCGACCCTCAACTCACACCTGTACATCAAGCACCAAGCGGGCACGACTGGCCAGTCCATCGTGTTTTACCTGATCACGGACGCTCAATCCGCCGAAACCAAAGATGCCGCTAGCTGGTACTTGGAGGCCCTGTGAAAGCCAGCTCAGCCTCGCATTCGAAATCCTTCTCGACGACTCGTTGTTTGGAGAGTCCCATGAACACCTTCAAGTCTTTCAGTATCGCGATGTGCTTGTTCTTGCCGATGGCGTGCGCCAACGCACCCGCGCCGACTCCTAGCGCGGCCGCCGAGGCCGAGCCGTCGGAAGAGGCAAATCTGGGCGTTGCTCAGCAAGCCCTCGACACACAAGGCTTCTTTCAGGCTCGCGGCTTCTTCACGAACCTCGATACCGTTGCCGGCGACTGCGTCGTCGCGGCAGATGGCACCGACACCATCTCGCCTGTACAGGCGCCCAACGCCGGCGGGCAAGAAGTCACATTTTCTCTCGCGCTCATCGAGTCTTCCTCCGATCTGCAGAAGAACCTCTCCGTGTCGGCGTCCGCCAGCGCGAAGTTCTTGGTGGGCGGCGGCGACGCCAAATTCAAGTTCTCCGAAGAAACGCACACCACCGACACCACGGCGACCCTGCTCGCCTCCGTGGTCGTGCGCAACACGTCGTGGACGGCTCCGCCCGGGGTGAAGCTCAGAGACGACGTGCTGCCCCTGCTGCGCGGCGTGGCTGGAAAGCCACCCTCCGCGGCCCAACTCGCTCGCTTCCGGGCGCGTTGCGGCGACGGCTTCATTCAGTCCTACACGACCGGCGGCGAGTTCCGCGCCATCATCCAAGTGCAAACCAGCTCGAAGGACGAAAAGAACGCCGTGTCGGCGTCCATGGCCGGCCACTACCTCACGTTCAGCGCTTCGGCAGACTTCGAGAAGGAGCTGCACAAGATCGTGAGCAGCAGCAGCACCATGGTGCGCACTTATCAGATTGGCGGCGAAAAGGCCGACACGGCCGCTTGCGCCGACATCTCGTGCGTTACCGACCGCATCAAAAACTTCACGTCCGCGGTGGCGAACAAACCCATCGTGATTGACCAGGCGGTCAAGTCGTACAAGCTCCTGGCCCTACCCAACGACGCCGTCCTGCCGGCCGATCTCGCCGCGACGCTCGACTTGATGGCCACCATCAACGCCCAGCGCAACAGCACGCGGGATCTGCTGGCGCGTCTGATCGACGTACAGACCAACTCCGAAAACTACGTGCTCGGGGCAAGCACTCTCAGCGACGTGACGACCGCAATCTCCACGCTCAACGGGAACATGAACGTCCTGAACAGCGCGCTCAAGGTGTGCGGCCGAGCTCCGAACAGTTGCGCTGCACCCACCTTGGCCTCGGTTTCGGTCACAGTGCCGGAAGTCAAGCCGCTGCCCACGCGCGTGATGATCCGCGGCTACGGCCGCCCCTCCTACTTTTTGGTCGATGGCGGAGGCGTCAAGAACTGCAGCGGGGCTTACGTACGCATCGGCGACGTCGAGACCCGAGCCGATGCTGATCTGGCCGCGTTCAAGATCGTGCCGGCCGTCAACGGTGGGGTAGGGGCCATCAGCCTCCAGAACGAGCTGACCAAGCTTCCGCTCCAGGTCAACATCACCAATGCTTGCTACGGCTGGACCCAGTTCATTGCCGCAACGACGACGAGCAGCAAAAACAACGCCTCGTTCTATCGAGTAAAAGGGCTGAACGGTAGACCCAATACCTGGTCGTTCCGGCTGTATGGCGCGGGCGAAGCTTACTTGGCGCTGACCAAGTACGTGCCCATCCGTCTCACCACGCCCCCTGACGGCACGGATCCGGTGGCGATGGACGCTTTCAAAGACAACGCCTCGTGGTACGTCGACGCAATGTGAGGCGGCGATCGTGAGCTCTAGCTCTGGCTGGACGTCGCACTGAAAAGAAGAAGGGCGCTGGCGACGTGAGTCGCAGCGCCCTTTTGCTATGGGGCCTGGCGCTTAGGGAGCGGCGGGCGTCGTGATCTCTTTGTTCAGACGCGCCAGCTCCGTCTTGAAATTCGCGGGCGTGACCTTCTCGAAGGCCTCGTCTTCGAAGTCCTGAGGGGCGGGCACCGTGGCTTCGTCCAGGGGAGGAGCGGCCGCGACGGGCGGTGTGGCTTCGGGGACTGGGACGGCGAGCGGCGCGGGAGGTGCGGAGGGCACGGCCGCAGCCGTCGGCGCCGCGTCTTCCGGCGCCTTTTTCTTGAGGAACTTGCAGCCGCCGAGCGAGACGGATGCGAGCAGGAGCGTGGTGACGATGAGGCGCGAATTCATTTGGCGGCTCCTGCTGCGACGGCCGGGAGAGCGCCGCTGCGCAGCGCGTTCAGGGCGTCCGCGTCGCGCGTGTCTTCCTTGGTGATGAGAATGTCGACGGCTTGCACGGTCTTCGCGTCGTTGGCCTTGCTGGCCAGGGCTCGGATGCGCTGCAAGTAGGCGGTGCGTTGCGCGTGCAGCTTCAGCTCGGTGTTGGCGCGAGGGTCGCGCAGCAGCTCACCCCAACGGGCCTGCAGGGCCGCGAATTCGGCCTTCCGACGATCGGGGCGCGTCTTCTTCAGCTCTTCGATGTCCAAGCTGAGCGGAGCGGGCGGCGCCTTCGGCACGGCGCTGCCCGAAGCTGCCGGTACGGCCGACGTTGCCGGCTTCGCGCTGGCGCTGGCGCTCGCCGTGGCGGCAGCTGTAGGTGTGGTCGTCGGCGCGGCGGTAGCGGTAGTGGTCGGCCTTGCCGTGGTCGTCGCGGTGGACGTGGTCGTGGGCGCGACGGTGGGTGTGGCGGTGGGCGTAGCCGTGGGGGTGCTGGTAGGGGCGGGCCGTTGGATGGTGTTCTGGCGCGCCTTGGCGGCGGCAATCTTGGCGTCGCGCTGCGCCTTCAACTGAGCCAGGCGCTGAGCTTCGGCGGCCTTGGTTGGCGCCCCTTGCGCGAACGCTTGGGACGCTACGAAGCCCGACGCTACGAGCAGTGCCGCAGCGATGGTGGGATTCAATTTCATGGGTCAGCTTTCGTCAGAACGAGGGCCCGTGGCCGGGCCCGCCTTGGGTTACTGCTGAAACTTACTGGTGCACGACAGCTTGGCGCAACTATCTTGGGGCCAGGGCGTCGGCGCGATCATGTTGTTGTTGTCGAGCGGGAAGTTGTCGTCGGAGTTCGCCCAATCGGCGTTGGGGCCCTTCGGATCGCTCGCGCTCGTCGCCATGCAATTGATGAGATTCGTCGCTTCCGGAACCATCTCCTCCGGCGCCCACAAAGCTTGCAGGTCGGCGTTGGGGTTCGTGGTGCACATGATGGGATCGCCGAAGCAGTTGCTGACGTTCACGCCGCAAGCGCGCACCACGTCCCGCTTGACCAAACCGTCCACGCGCTGATCGTCGATGCAGCCGATGACGGCCTGGTACTGGGCGAAGCACATCTCCTTGGCCAGGCATGCGCTCAACTCGTTTGCGCAAAGTACCTGCAGGCAGGACTCGCAATCCTCGGAGTCGAACGTGAGCGGTGCACCGCCTTCGCCGCCCGCACCACCCGCGCCACCGTTGACCGCGGCTACGCCGCCCGCGTCGGTGCCGGCGGTGTAGGTCTTGCCGCCGTTGCTGGCGGGCTCGCCACCTTGACTGTCGCTGGTTCCGCCGGTGCTGCTGTTGGATTTGCCCGCTGTGCTGCTGTTGCTCGTGCCGGCACCGCTGTTGTCGTCCGGACAAACGCAGGAGCCGAACACGCCGTCGCTGTCGCACAGCTGGTAGCCCGTGAGGCCACCGCGGCAGTCGCAGCCGAGGTGCTTGTCGCCCTTCTCGCAGCTGTCGTCGCTCGAGTTTTTGACGGTGCAGTTGGCCAGGAAGAGACCCACCGCCGCCGAAGCCGTAAGCAATTTGAAGTAGGATCGTTTGATATTCATCGCTTGGTTCCTCGCCCTCGAAAGGTCGCTCGTTCGCCTGGCCACCCGGAAGCCACGACCTCCAGGGCCGGTACTCTTATACGAACGGGCCCAAAAAGGATCCCCGGACCGACTAATTTTTGTCGCAGGTTGCGTCGCGCAGGCCAGAAATTGGCTGGAAGAACGCGATTCCGACCGCTGGTGGGGCGTGCTCACGATCCGTTGTGGGCGCAACCGCCTGGGCAAGGTCCGGAAGCGTCCGCCTTTGGTGAAGAGTCGCAACCAACCTTGGGGTCCCGAGCCGCTGGGCCAGCATCATCGACGGCAGACGCGCGCGCTACACTCTGCGCGTGAGCCAAGCCGGTCGTGCGTTGATCGTAGTCGGGCTGTTACTGGCGGTCGTCGGCGTCGTGATGGTGCTGGGCAGCAAGCTCGGGCTGGGGCGCTTGCCGGGTGACATCGTCATCGAGAAGAAGGGCTTTCGGTTTCAATTTCCGATCGTCACCAGCATCGTGGTGAGCGTCGTGTTGAGCTTGCTGTTGAACCTGCTGCTCCGGCGGCGTTAGCCGCTATTCGACGCGGTAGGCTACGCCCGCGCTCGCTTGCAGCGCAAAGGTGCCGAGCACCAGCTGTTGCCGCCCGTCGACGCTCACGCCTCGCTCGCCAGTGAACAGCCGCACCCCAAAGTCGGGAACGAGCGCCCAGTGGCCGAGCCAGAACGCGCGGCTCACATGCGCGGCCGCGAACAGCGAAGTCCTCGCGGTGCTGGTCTTTGCCGTCAGGTTGCCTCGCGGCTCGACGAACAGCACGCTTGGACCGAGCCCGAGCGTGAGTCGGACGCCCGCGGTGAAGCGCGGTTGCAGGCTCAGCTGCGCGGAAGCGTGCGCCTCTAGCACCGTGAACCCTGACGCCTGCGACGGGGGGCGGAGCACGGCTGCTTGCAACCCGTAGTAGAGCGTGGGCGTGCTCTGCGCCACGCCCAGAGCGCCGCCGAGCGCGGCCCGATCGTCCCAGGCTTCAGCGGTGAAAGCGGCGGAAAGCTCGGTCCAAGCGCGCGCGGGGGGCGGAGCGCCCGCAGGCGAGCCGGACACGACGGGCGGCCGCGGGCGGGGCGCGACGGGGGCGAGGGGTGCGGCGGGGCTTGCGGCCACGGGCGGCTCGGGCTCGGGCTCAGCCGCGGCAGCGTCGATCGAGGGAGCGGCTGGCAAGGCGGCTGCTTGGCGTTGCCGCAGCTCTTCGAGCGCTTGCTCGACCGCGCGCAGCACGTCGTCGCGGAAACTAGCGGCGGACGTGCGAGCGCTGACGACGACGCTTTCTGGCGGCCGATCGACCCGGACGTCGGCGTTGTCGGAGCGACACACGACGGCTACCGCCGCCGTGACTTCGGTGGTCAGCAAGCTGGCGCGAATGCGGGACTCGATTTCCGCCGTCTGTTCCGGGGTCAGGTCGGGACAGCTGATTTGCACCGTTTCGTCGGCGGCCCGGCTGGGCCCGGCGCGGGTGAGCGCCGCCGCGAGTGCGGCGACGAGCACGCTGACGCGGCGTCGGCGGGGCGAGGAAAGGGGGCTCGCGCTCACGGGCTTCGGCCCTATACCGTACCTTTTGCCTCGAGCGACGGGCTTGGCGAGAAAAACGCGGGCGGCTCCGCTCACCTGACGGTCGAGCGGGAGCTAATCACTGAATGCGCCAGCTCTGGGAAGGAATATGCAAAATACCCGCACAGACGTCAGGTCCCGACGCTCCTGGCGTCTAATG